>Ga0079992_129946_pt1 | contig 96664 bp, 94 predicted proteins | sample FaiFalFF_MnMetaG_3_FD_69197 | JGI IMG/M metagenome (GOLD analysis project Ga0079992, IMG submission 69197) | Freshwater microbial communities from Yellowstone National Park, Wyoming, USA - Fairy Falls B (FF_Mn_B) MetaG (SPADES assembly) (version 2) | ecosystem: Environmental > Aquatic >...
TTCAGACGCTCATGCGTAAGATTGTTGCTTAAAGGGCTGTCTGGCATGCTTTTCAGCAAAGGTTTATATTACCCTTGATGATAGTATTAGATGTACGCATCCAGATAAAGGAACTGGTATATAAGGTTTAAGTGAGAATCCGTTAGGGAATTGAAAGTTAGTATTCCAGGGGTCAATAACACCTCCAGCTATCTGTGCCATTGTGAGAATCCGTTAGGGAATTGAAAGTAATCTGCATACCATGTGCTGAGAAGTTAAAGAATGAATTGAGTGAGAATCCGTTAGGGAATTGAAAGATAAGCAATGAAGAGAAGGCATTTATTGCTTATACAGCAAGTGAGAATCCGTTAGGGAATTGAAAGCTTTAAGGTAACAAGGTTTGTTAGGTGCAATATATATGTGAGAATCCGTTAGGGAATTGAAAGAGTGGCACATTGCTAGGCATATATTGGTGGCCGAATTGGTAGTGAGGTGAGAATCCGTTAGGGAATTGAAAGTGATTCAATACATCTATTATATGCTTTAACTTTGCATTTATGTGAGAATCCGTTAGGGAATTGAAAGATGAACTTCTTAGCAGTAATCCAGTTAATACCTTTGCCGTGAGAATCCGTTAGGGAATTGAAAGAGTACATAGGCTACAGGAGGATCTGAGCATACTTGGTGAGAATCCGTTAGGGAATTGAAAGGTTAGCTAGCTATTGTTAGCTATTCTCTCTATCTCTTGTGAGAATCCGTTAGGGAATTGAAAGAAATACTCAATTTCGCTTAATGCACCTCTCCTCTCACTAGGTGAGAATCCGTTAGGGAATTGAAAGTTTCAAAATCTCGTAACGGCTAACGTCGGTGTAACTGTCACCTTGTCTGTGAGAATCCGTTAGGGAATTGAAAGTTAGTTATCTTACCCTCATTATTATCAAGCATACTCTTTAACTCAGTGAGAATCCGTTAGGGAATTGAAAGTTAGTATGCTTACCAGCATTATTATTATGAATATGAACAGTGAGAATCCGTTAGGGAATTGAAAGTATGCCCTTCATGAATGATGATATATCCTCCTTAATGGTGAGAATCCGTTAGGGAATTGAAAGTTTATGGCATGTTACCGTTGCTTCGCCGTTAATGATCATGTGAGAATCCGTTAGGGAATTGAAAGTTTTCTAATGCATACATACTTAGGCAGTATATTAGTATGTGAGAATCCGTTAGGGAATTGAAAGATTACTTTTGAATGTTTAATTAGATGAGTATCATGATGTTCTGTGAGAATCCGTTAGGGAATTGAAAGTCTTTATCACCTATTCTAACTTCAACCTCATTCAACGCCGTGAGAATCCGTTAGGGAATTGAAAGATTTCCAATAATCCTCTCTACCTCCTTTATGTATGGTTCTAGTGAGAATCCGTTAGGGAATTGAAAGAGTTCCCATACATTTGTACCTACAGTCAAGCCTTTCAACACTGTGAGAATCCGTTAGGGAATTGAAAGTTTAGCTCTTGTAGACATTGTTCTATCCTATCTAGTTTATGTGAGAATCCGTTAGGGAATTGAAAGCTAATACTAGAAAGAGAATACTATAACGCTAGTTCTGTGAGAATCCGTTAGGGAATTGAAAGTAATATATTGTGTATTGTGTCTAAGATACCTTGAACATACGTGAGAATCCGTTAGGGAATTGAAAGCGGAATTGAACAGCACCCAGACGACCCAGCCACCAGATGGAAGTGAGAATCCGTTAGGGAATTGAAAGACAGCGAACTTCTCTTCTATGTTCATGCTCTCACCTTTATAAGTGAGAATCCGTTAGGGAATTGAAAGTGCATAATAGTTGCTGTAGCAGTACCGCAAAATGGGCACTTGTGAGAATCCGTTAGGGAATTGAAAGAGAGTCTTACCTTCTCTTTCTGCTATGCTAACTAGCGCTTGGTGAGAATCCGTTAGGGAATTGAAAGTTAAAGTTCCTTCCCCTTATATTGTTCCTTGTGACTCTCCTCAGTGAGAATCCGTTAGGGAATTGAAAGGTAGTAGCAGTATGATCTCCCATTCTTCCATACACCTACAGTGAGAATCCGTTAGGGAATTGAAAGATTACCATGACTCACAAGACCTAATTCCTTTCCTCGTGTAGTGAGAATCCGTTAGGGAATTGAAAGAGTCTAGCACGCATAAAAGAAGTACATGGTTCAATACAGAAGTGAGAATCCGTTAGGGAATTGAAAGATGCTTACTTTATTTGCTAAATTAAACAAATAAATGTGAGAATCCGTTAGGGAATTGAAAGTTATATAGTGATTTAATATGGTCAGAATGATTAAATCGACGTGAGAATCCGTTAGGGAATTGAAAGATGGTGTAAAAGAAGTTCTTCCTTCTACCAGCACTTGCACCTGTGAGAATCCGTTAGGGAATTGAAAGCTTAAATATTCTACTTCCATGCTTATCACTTCCTCTAACTGTGAGAATCCGTTAGGGAATTGAAAGTTTATTATGAAATAATCTGCACATTCCTCTCTATGGCATTCCTGTGAGAATCCGTTAGGGAATTGAAAGCTTACAGCTCTTACAACGCTCCTTATCTTTCTTACCATATGTGAGAATCCGTTAGGGAATTGAAAGTTGTATCGGAATAGTCCTTTAGTTCTCTCGTTGTACCTAGTGAGAATCCGTTAGGGAATTGAAAGTATTTCTATTATATCTAGTTCTTCCTTTAGCCTTAATTTCTTTGGTGAGAATCCGTTAGGGAATTGAAAGTGTTTATGGCTTAGTTATGCGCTTAAGTTGCCTATCTGTGAGAATCCGTTAGGGAATTGAAAGTCGTACGCCGTAGTGCCTATAGTTAGCCCTTTAAGAGTGAGAATCCGTTAGGGAATTGAAAGACCTACCGTAATAGCACATAAAGCAGACCTAACTGAACGTGAGAATCCGTTAGGGAATTGAAAGGTAAGTATGAACCATCTATACTTATTTGCATCTTTCCTCGTGAGAATCCGTTAGGGAATTGAAAGTTTATGTATGGTTCTAGCACCTTTAGTATATTGCCTAGTGAGAATCCGTTAGGGAATTGAAAGTTTATATAGGCGGTTAATGGTTATGCGTATAGCATTAGGCTTAGTGAGAATCCGTTAGGGAATTGAAAGTTAAATGTAGGTTTACTTGCTTCCCTAACAGCTCTTTGCACAGGTGAGAATCCGTTAGGGAATTGAAAGTTTTACTGCATCCTTGAAATCTCTACCCCTTACGTTATTTCGTGAGAATCCGTTAGGGAATTGAAAGTGGTGCTTTCCTTAGGCTTGAATAACTGCTTATACAAAGTGAGAATCCGTTAGGGAATTGAAAGTACCCTTACAGCCATGTTCTTCTTACCACCTCTTCTATAGGTGAGAATCCGTTAGGGAATTGAAAGTAAAATATTCAAGTTCATATTCCAACCACTTTCTTGCTGTTTCTGTGAGAATCCGTTAGGGAATTGAAAGAGTTGAATAAATAATAGAGTGTTTATTCATTTACTTCGTGAGAATCCGTTAGGGAATTGAAAGACAGTTCTCCTTCTGAAGCCTCTGCCTACTGCTGCTCCGTGAGAATCCGTTAGGGAATTGAAAGATGACTAAGCATAACGTTTAAATATCTAGCATGCCGTGAGAATCCGTTAGGGAATTGAAAGAATACACCTCTCAAAAATTGAGCAAATCCAGAACCTAATTGTGAGAATCCGTTAGGGAATTGAAAGAGTAACAACTTATCCTTCAATACATTATATTCTTTTACAGTAGGGTTAACTTGGTTTAGTGAAGTGTGTATAGATGTTAGAGGCAATGTAAGTTAACAGAGCCATTATAAGGGAGCTAGAGATAAAAGAGGGTATTGATGCATCCAAGCATCTAGCACTTAGATTCATAATAGTAATGGGTATTGTAAGCCTCTTTGCTGATATGACATATGAAGGAGCAAGGAGCATAACTGGTCCATATCTACTAATCCTTGGGGCTACAGCAACTATAGCAGGCATAGTTGCAGGTTTAGGTGAACTCTTAGGCTATAGTTTACGCTTACTAACTGGCTATTTATCTGATATAACAAAGAGGCATTGGGCTATAACCATCATAGGCTATAGCATAAGTCTTACTGCTATACCTTTACTTGCATTTGTAAATACTTGGAGCATTGCATCAATGCTAATCATAGCAGAGAGGCTTGGTAAGGCTATACGTACTCCTGCAAGGGATACTATACTAGCATATGCAACATCAAGCATAGGGAGAGGTTGGGGGTTTGGTATACATGAGGCCATGGATCAGATAGGTGCAATTATTGGTCCATTGATAGTTGCACTAATGCTATACATTAATAATCTAAGCTATGCAAGTGCATTTAGCATATTACTCATACCAGCCTTAGTATCATTAAGCATGTTATTCTTTGCAAGGATGCTTTACCATGGCATATATAAACATGAGAGGATAGATGCAATTGATAACTCCATTGATAATTATAGCAAGAGTGATGGCAAAGGTAATGATGCTCTTCCACATGTTTTCTGGTTATATATAGCATTTGCATCTATAAGCATGATCGGATATGCACACTTCCAACTGATCTCATACCATTTCAAGTCAGCATCTATTATGCAGGATACACAGATACCCATGATATTTGCTCTTGCCATGGGCATAGATGCTCTAGCAGCATTAGTAGTTGGGCGCTTATTCGATAGGCTAGGTTTTATAGTACTTGCTACAATACCTATTCTAAGCATACCTATAGCACCATTGGTATTCTCCTTTAACTATAATCTAGCATTGATAGGCATTATACTATGGGGCGCTGTAATGGGCATACAGGAGACTGTAATGCGTGCATCTGTAGCAGAGATAACCCATGCTAGCAGGAGAGGCTCTGCCTATGGCATATTCAACTTTGCCTATGGTTTATCATGGTTCATAGGTAGTGTTATTATGGGTATGCTTTATGATAAATCAATAGCAGATACTATATTCTTCTCCATATCACTTGAGGTAGCCTCTTTATCACCCTTGCTTATTGTTATTAAATCTGTAAAGAATAAGAATAAAGAGTATAGGGGATGATATAAGGGATATTACAGCATAGTAAGGAGTTTGATACAGGTAGAACTTTATATTCATATGAAGACATCCTTAAGTAGGTAACAAGCGTATAGTAGAAATAGTAATAAAACTATACTGATTCTATGAGGGTAATCTATCTAGCAAGGGCACTGCTATTGGATTGGCTTAGGAGCAAGACAGGTGTATTCTTTACAATACTCTTCCCCATAATGCTTATGGGAATAATGAGTGCTGTATTTAACAGTAAGCAGATAGTAGATATATATGTACAGAATCTAGACTATGAAGATGGTAATGATAAAGGCAGACCTACTCAGTTATCAACCATGTTAATAGATGCATTAAGATCAAGTAATGCATTTAATATAAAGTATATAGATGCTAGTGTAGATGCAGTAAGTTATGTATCTAAATCAGCAGCAGAGGGTAAGAGCATAATATTACTTGTTATACCAAAGGGCTTTGATGAGTCTATAAGGCAAGGCAGTATATATGCAAGGATGGATATGATGATATCTACACTAGATGAGTTTATCAACAACTCTAGCCTATATGATAAGGATATACAAGGCATGAACAAGGGTAAAGAGGAACTTGCCAAGTTCTTTAACCTTAGCAGGGATAGCATGATGAATAATAATAGTAGTAGTAGGCTAATACTATTAATTGATAGCAGAGATAGAGGGTATGAACAGGTTAAGGGAGTAATAGAGAATGTTATAGTAAGGTTCCAGCAGAGGGCTCTTGGTATGCAAGATATAATTAAGTTAGAGGTTAAGGATACATCAAAGGGTTATAGTATAGCAGATTATTATCTATCATCAATACTTGCAGCATGGGTTATGACTAATGGTGTAGTTGGTGTAAGTTCAATAGTAACGGAGTTCAAGAGAAGAGGCTTGCTTAAGAGGTTCATGAGTACACCATTGACAAGGCTTGAGTGGATATTATCTAACATGCTTACTCAGACCATGCTTGCTATGATCCTTGCCATAGTTATGGTAGTTGTAGCACACTTTACCTTTAACACAAGCATACCAGGTGTATCAAGCATGTTTATACTTGTTATAGGTGCATTATGCTTTACTGGCTTGGGTATGCTTATTGCAGGTGCATTAAGGGATGTTGAGGCAGTATCTGGAGCAAGCAATGCACTTGCATTCCCCATGATGTTCCTCTCTGGTACATTCTGGCCATTGGAGATGATGCCAGATTACATGCAAATAATAGCAAAAGCATTCCCTCTAACTTACTACATACAAGCACTGAAGGTAAGCATGATTGCAGATGATATACTCATAATACTATACAACTCATTGATGCTTATAATATTCACAATGGTATTTGTAGTACTAGGCTCGTATCTGACCAGATGGAAGCAAGAGTAAGTAACCATAGCAAGGTTCTGTTAACTTATTATCTCAAGTCCATTGGTATCTATAAGCCAACTATATTTAATAATGGTATAACTCATGATATAGTATGCGTGTAATAGTTGCTATGAGTGGTAGCTCTGGGGTAGTGTATGGCATAAGGTTGCTAGAAGTGTTAAAGGATAAAAATGTTGAGACGCATCTAATAGTTAGCAAGTGGGCTGAGGAGTGCATAAGGCTTGAGACAGATAAGAGTATAGAGTATGTATACTCTTTAGCAAGTAGTGTTTATAGCAACGATGATCTAGCAGCAAAGCCATCGAGTGGGTCATTCAAGTTTGATGCAATGTGCATAATCCCATGTAGCATGAAGACTCTAGCAAGCATAGCATTAGGCTTAGATGATACACTAATCACTAGGGCAGCACTGGTAACTATGAAAGAGGGCAGGAAGCTCATACTAGTTCCTAGAGAGACCCCTTTAACTGCAATACATATAGAGCATATGCTTAAGCTTGCTAGGCTTAATGTTGTTATAATGCCAGCAATGCCAGGGTTCTATCATAGACCAAAGAGCATAGATGATCTTATTAACCATCTAGTTGGCAAGGTATTAGATCATCTTGGTGTAGAGCATGATATATTTAAGCGTTGGCAGGGTAGAGAGGGTTAGAGTATATTGCTTGTATTAATTTAAATTAAAGACCATCTTTATTATTATTGCTGTTACTCCCTTTAGCAAGAATCTTTGCAATCTTAAATGCAAATCCCATGGATATAAAGTAAACAACTATACTTACAGCTATAGAGATTAGTAGATTGCTAGTTATCCTCCATGTTATAAGGAAAGATGCTACAGCTGGTAAGCCAATAACAAGTGCTACTAGGCTCCCTTTTGCATAAACATCTAATCTTGAGATCTTGCCCATAGTAGATGCTATTAATATACCAATAATTATTAAAGGTTTGGAATGATTAACTATATGTAAATAATTTTGTATTTAGAATAGACCATACTTTGATGACATTAGATCTGCCTTAAGTGTTAGTTTCATATCACTGCCTACTTGCTTAAGTTTGATGGTTAACCAGTTTATAAACTTGTGCTCTAAACTCTTACCCTTTATGCGTAGGAAATCGTTCCCAAGGAGGTTAACCAATCTAACCATTAGGCTCTTATTAACATATAGGGTGAAGAAGTACCAACCCATAACATGATCTGGTTCACTTACTGTGAATGAGTCATATGCATGAACCATTGCCTCAACCTTGCGCATAGCATTAACCAGCATCTCATAGTCTCTCTTGTAGTTAAGAGTTGCTACCTCTATCTCTACAACATCAAGCAGACTATTATCTATACTATTGCTCTCCATCTATCTATATAATAATAATTAGGCTTATATAAATATATTACAATCTAAGTGGTAATACAGTACATTATTGTGTTTAATCCTTACTGCTATTCTACCTTTATTAATTAATGCAGTTATCTATCTTACACTCTCTAATATGGAGACTACCTGCCATAGTGTAACACGCATGTGAGATGGTACATTAGGGGACTGTGTAAGCTCATCTAACATGCTAACAGCATTGGCTGCCCTTATAGCATAATCCAACTTCTCATCCTTTAGATTGCTTATTATATCCTTTATACTCTGCCTTACATGCTTTGGTGTCATGCTGTTATCTGCTATACTTATGAGCATATTTACAGCATTGTTTATCTTCTCTTCATTCTCCTTATCTTTTATATTACTTGCACTACCACTCTTACCCTTACCCTCTTGCCTCTTGCTAGGATTTGACAATTGCATCACCAAATCAACTTTAAGGAACCCTACTTAAAAGCTTGTGCCTTTATTATTATTATTATACTACATCCCTCTGCAGTGTATCTATTATATCCAAGGCATTATCTAGTAGAGTGTTAAGGGTATCCTTGCTTAATGCAAGTGGAGGTATGATTAGCATTATATGCCCCAAAGGCCTTAAGAATACTCTACGCTTTAATGCTTCTTGCATTATAGCATAGTTAACCCTTCTATGCTTTAACCTTAATGGAACCTTGCTTGCTCTATCCTTAACTAACTCTACTGCTAGAAGCATGCCTTTATGCCTAACATCACCAACTATGCTATAACTCATGAACTCATCAAGCCTATCTTCTATTATCCTAGCATTGCTCCTAACCCTTGCTATAAGATCCTCCCTTTTATATAGTTCTATGTTTGCTATTGCACATGCACATGCTATAGGGTTACCAGTGAATGTATGCCCATGGAAGAGATGCTTATGCTCATCATACTCACCTAGGAATGCATTGTAAACATCATCTGTAGAGAGGGTAACTGCCAATGGTAAGTAGCCTGCAGTGAGCATCTTACCAAATGCTACTATATCTGGTATACTCTCCTGCTCTACATACTCAATCATAGAGCCTAGCCTACCAAACCCTGTTGCTACCTCATCAAGTATAAATAGAGTATCATACTTGTTGCATAACTCTCTTACAACCTTCTGGTATCCTTTAGGGTATACTATACCCCCTCCAGCTATCTGTGCCCCACTCTCCATAACTACTCCTGCTATTCTGTTACCTTTACCATCATTACTATGCTCCTTTAACTCCTTCTCAAGCATATCCAAGCAGTACTGCATATAATCATAATCGCTCATACTAAGATGCTTTCTATACATGTATGGCGTAGGTACCTTCTTTACCTTGAATAACATGCTCTCATATGGCTTAAAGAAATGCTCTAAATAGCCTATGGACATTGCACCTACAGTATCTCCATGATATGCATTCTCCAATGATATGAACATACTCTTGCTACTATAGCCCTTGTTGTACCAATACTGTAAAGCCATCTTCAGTGCAACCTCAACTGCGGTAGATCCATTATCACTATAGAATACCTTATCCATGCCCTTTGCTATGCTAACAAGCATCTCAGCAAGTATAACAGCCTTATCGTTGGTTAAACCAAAGAGTGTTGAGTGCTGTAGCTCTTTAACCTGATCTATTATAGCATTAACTATCTCTTGCCTTGTATGCCCCCATACATTACACCACATGCTTGCAACTCCATCTAGGTATCTGACTCCATCCTCATCTATTAGGTAAGGACCTTCGCCCTTTACTATTACTGGTGCATCAAGCATATTTATATAATCTCTCATCTGTGTGTATGGATGCCATACATACCTCTTATCCTTCTCTTTCAGATTGCTATGCATAATTGCATATATATAGATGATATTATTTATTGTTGTTACTGAATTATACTAGAAGGTTTTAATAAAGAATTCATTTATTCTTAATAATCTTAAGAGTCTTATGATACTCGCTTGATGACCTTAAGTATATGAAAGATACACTTGTTATTAATAAAGCTAGAGAGGGCGCAAAGATCTCTACATATCTTTTACTAGAATCGGTTACAGCTACATTATTACTACTATTACTATTATTATCTCTTATTGCTGCAGTAGTTAACTGCTCTTGCCCACTTACCTCTATAGCAGACCACTTTATAACCCCAATGCTTGCTGCTCTAGATGAAGCATACCATACTTTACCATCATCATCTACAGTTATCCATTGTACAAATGCTCCTTTGCTTAATGTATTAACCTCTCTTATCTTACCTCTATAAGAATCAAGTACTCCTATCTTATCAACTGTATGTTGAGCAAACCATACATTACCTAACTTATCTTGTATTATACCATATGGTAGTGCATTATTATCTATAACACTGTAACTGTTAACTATACCAAGTAGAGGGTCTATGTATGTTATCCTAGCTGGGCTTCCTACATGCTCAGATACCCATATTGAGCCATTACTGCTAATATGCATAGCAAGGGGTTCGCTTAACCTATGATCAAGTAACCTTACTGCTTCTTCTTTACCACCTTTACTGCTATCAATGCTTGTATCTATCATACCTATAACACCATAATCATTTGTTGTTGCTGTAAACCATATATTGTTGAGTGCATCACTAGTTATGTATGTTGGTACAAACCCTTGGGGCAGTTTAAACTCCTTATAGTCTCCTCTCTCAACATCCTTTATGCTATTATACATGATTATTGAACCTTTATCTACAAGTGAGAGCCATATCCTATCGTTACTATCTATATATATGTAAACTGCAAGTGCATCGTATGGTACACTAAATATACGTGCATCATTGCTATTACTGTACTTACTTGGATCTATATATCCAAATGCCTTACTTGCAGGGTCTAGGAACCATATCCTCCCATGAGAGTCCCTTGCAAGTATAGTTGATATAGTACCATTGAATCTGTACTCTTTGAACTGCTCACTTGCTAGATCAAGCATCCATACACTTGCTCTATTGCCATCACTTACCCATATAGCATTATCCTCCTTGCTGTAGAGTATGTAGAATGGTATAGAATCCCTGTATGGCATCTGATACTCCTTAACATCAAACCTCATCTCACTTAGATCAGGCTTTATCATAACATCAAAAGATGCTGATATATTTAGTGCACTCTCCCTCTCAGCATTAACCTCAAATCTCCATAGCCCATTTGATGTTAGTGCTACATTACTGCTAAACCATGCATTAGTATTGTTATCCTTAACAAGCTCATATGTTACTGGGCCTATATCTGTAATGTTAGGCCTAACCTTAAGCTTTATACTCTTTAAATCCTTCAGTTCATTACCATTACTATCCTTTACTACAACATATACACTGTTTATACCTAGCCTAGCAGGCTTTATTGTAAGTTCTACGTTTGAATCTCCTACTGTAGATGTTAGATTAACACTTCTACCAAGACTCTCTTCTCCTATACTCCCTGCTCCAATGCTAGCAGTAGAGAGCTTTGATAATGTATATGCCTCTGGGGGTACAGTATTGGTTAATAGAGCAACACTCAATAGCAGTGCTATACCAACATAAGCCTCAAGCTTAAGTAGACTGTTTGCATATGAGTAAAGGTTATCCATGCTATTATCTTGGTACGCATAGCCCTTACCAGTATTAATATTAAGTATGCTAATTACCTTCTTATGTACCTTGAATGTTGAGTAACCTCCTAGGATAACCATCAATGCTGCAAGTGCAAGCTTAATGCTAAGTATTAAGCCATACTCTGTCTGAAGTAGCCTAACTATATCACTCTCTATACCCCATAGTACTAATGGTCCAGTTATCCCAAGTATGCCTATTGATAGCAATGCAAGTTGAGAGAACCTTGGTATTGTTAAGGATAGTGCATAACCCCTTGCTATGCTATCTTTAACTGCTTGCTTTATGCTAGGCATAACTACGAATGCTAATGCTATAACCCCTCCTATCCATACAGATGCAAGTATGTTATGTATAAGATCTACAGCTGTAGATTCAATTGATACTGCTGCACTATGGCTTACCAGTGTAGTGCTAACTATAACACTTGAGCCTATTATCAATAATGCTATGCTTAACCTCTTTACAGTAGCATTGCCCTTCTCAACCTTCTCCTTCCCTTCCTCTCTACCTATACCCTCCTCCTTCTTCCTCTTTCTAGCAATAGCATATGCTAATACTAGTAAAGATACTCCACCAACTAGCCTAAGCAAGAGCATGCTACCGAACTTGCTTGTAAGAACCTGCTCAATGCCTGTATTCAAAGATATAGATTGTGTAACTGCTAATGCTATACTTGATGCTATAAGCATTATACCTGCTATGATGGTTACCTTGTATACCCTTGAGATGCTTATGTAAGGTATCCTAAGCAATGTATGTAAGGGCTTCCATAGATATAGGGCTACTACTGCTAAACCTACTACCATAACCTGGGCTATATATGCAGGGAACTTTGCTATTGCATCTGGCAGTATAATCTGCTCACTGCTTACTCTTATAGCATTGCTACTAATAATGTTATTATTGCTAATGTTACTTAAGGTAGCATCACCTACTATGAATATGAAGGTGTAATCTACTATATGCCCATCAACTTGTGATAGCACTCTAGTATTTACTGTATACAATCCATCGCTTAACTGTTTCAATGTTACCCCTAGTTTAGTTGGATTGTTATCAACATAGTTGGTATCATTGTTGTCTACCCTATTGTTGGATGAATCATAAACCCTTATCCAGCTGAACCTTGCCTCAACGGGTTCACTGAATACAATAACTACACTTGATGGCGCATCTGAGAGCCTCTGTAAGTTTGCTGGGTTAGATTCTATAAGCAATGGGTGTGCATAAGCATGGTTAGAGTTAAGTATTATAGCAATTATAGATGCCACAATTATAAGGGTATATAACTTTCTGCTATAATATAACATCAAGTATTCATTAGCCTAGAAATATTATTATATGTTATGGTACAACAATCGTATGCTATAATTAATTAAATGAGTGTCTACCATATATCCCTTCTAGAGGATAGATACATGGCATAACCCATGGCTGCCCCTATTATTGCAAGGAATACTAGTATAGGTAAGGTAACACTCCTAGGGAGTGCAAAGAGTGAGACCCCCCATGCATAAAGGAATATCAGTATAACATCGAATGCTACAAACATGAGTACATATGAGTAGTACTGCATCATGAACCTAGTCCTCCCTTCCCCACTTGGTACTTGCCCACACTCCATAGGCATGTATTTAACAGGGTTCCAGAACCTCCTCCTTGGGGCTATCATCTTTGCAACTATAAGTGCTGGGACAGATGCAACTACACCAAAGAGTAGCATCCATAGCAATGGTTCAAATGCTGCACTAGCGCTCATCTTACTATCAGTCTTAGGTAGCACTTATATAAAAGTCTACCCTAGGTTTGTAGGCTCTGTTAACTTAAGGGCTTAGTGAAGCATGTACAGTATGCTAGATGACAGTGTTAAGTTAACAGAGCCGATAGCAAATACTATCAACCAACTACACATTATATGCTTTAACATTCTTGGGGTAATTCTGAGGTAAAGATCACTCCATAACACGAAATGTCGCAGTCTAACTATTATACCGTTATATCATTCTGGTAGATAATCCAACATCATCTCAACACCATCACAACATTATCTTAAAAACTTAAATATCAAAACAAACAACTATATATTTGATTGAGATTGAGTTCAAGAACAAGAACAAAGAAGATCACAAAAACGATGCTTAAGTTAGAACTGAAAGGTGATCCTAACAGTCTAAAATTCTTAGATAACCTTTTCAATGAATATGGTCAATTGGTAAGGATAACAGATAGCTTTATTTACCATCTTTATCCTTACTATGCTAACATAACTAAACAAGAGAAATTAGAGAGACTGAACAAGCTTATAAGATCAATGGAAAGGAAAGCGATAAGAGAAAGAAAGGATAAAGGTAAGAAGAGAAACTATCCTTTATCATACCTATTTAAATGGTTATTTGAAGGTAAGATTAACAATTCAAATGAAGAAGACAAACATACATATACTCACAGCGAACATTTAAAAACCTTGCTTTACACATTCATCAAGCATGCTAAGAAGTATTATGGTATAGATGCTAAATATGCTTGGCTAGAGAAGCAAGGAGGTTTGGCAGATCTTATGTATAGTAATGCTGAGAATGCTTACAAGCATAGATCAATACCTAATCTAAGAGGATTCTCTTATGTTATGCCTATTAGAGTTAGCAAGAGACCGTTAGCAGAGAACAGAAGGAATAAAGATAAAGACGAATACTATCAAAGAACAGCAGAGTTCATATTCAATAACGGTAAGATAATGCTTAGGATAGGTAGTAAGAGTAATGGTCTAACATTTAAGATTGCAGAAAGGTTCAATGATATTAAGAGATTAGCCATACTTATTGACTCTATACAAGGTAAGAATGGTTTTACCATAGGTGATCCTTGCTATCTTGTTAGGAAGTATACAGATAATGGTTATAGATACTACATAATGGTTAGCATAAGCAAGAATGTAGATGTAAAGGCATTGTATGAAGCGATGAAGAACAAGAGCAAGATAAGGATTGTAGGTGTTGATTTTAACATCAGCAAATATATAGCAACCATGTTCTGTGTTGAAATAGATAAGGGGAACAAAGAGTTCAAGTTAATTAACGCTAAAGGTATTGATAGCAAGGATTACATCAATGCTGTAAAGAAGTATGGAGAAGAGAAAAGTAAATTACAGCAAGGAAGGATGAAAGGTAAGGTTAACAAAAAGAAGGTATCCAGATATAAAGAGAAGGAAGATTATACAATAAGGAATAGATGCGGTGATAGCAAGAGGATAGACTTAAGGAGACAGTTAATAGGCTATATATGCAACCAGATATTAGAGTTTGCTAATGAAAATAATGCTGATATTATAGTTATTGAGGATTTGAAAGGTTTGAATAGGGAACTGAAGACATTAAGGATAATAAAGAAGGAACTAGGTAGATTGTATAATTATGTTAATAGCAAAGGTAATAATGCTATAGATGATAAAATAAATGAAAGCAAGAAGTACAAGAATAAGACTAGAAGACCATTACTGGAACTACTGAGCAAGATAAATGAATATAGCAACAATAAAGATAGAATCAAGGTAGCAAAGTACATCCTAAAGCAGAGACATCTCATAGAAAAAAGGATATTCTTGCTATCAATGATGGCCTACTATCAGTTCAAGCAAGAGTTAGATGTTGAAGCATTATGGAATGGCAAGTTGCTATACATTATTAATCCTCAATACACATCGCAAGAGTGCTTAGGATGCGGTCATATTAACAAGTTGAACAGAATAACACAAAGAATGTTCAAATGCATAAAATGTAACTTTGAGATGAATGCTGACTTTAATGCTAGTGCAAATATAGCATTAAGGTTTGCTACAAAGATATTAAAGTTAAATCTAAAGCAAGGAGAGAGTAGTAGCATGATGACTGTAACGAATGCTACTACTCCCTTGCATGCCAGCATAAATGCTGGTAGCAAGTTAGGTGTTGTTACTAACAACACCGATGGTAGTGTCGCAGCTACTATGTCTGGCGTAGCAAACATCATACAAGGTTGCGATGAGAGCCGTTCTCTCTTCATGAGAGGGCAAACCAAGCAATCTTGTAGTGCAAAGAGACTTGTTACGCTGGACGAATTTATAGAGAAGAGAGGTAATGGTGGATAACACGGTTAAGATTTATAAATAAAGCACATTATTTGAACTTAACTGTGATAACTGAATAAAACGACGCTTGAAACACAAGCGTTAGAACAGTACAATAGTTAGACTGCGACGCAGTTACAAACCACCTTATGAATAGCTTTTGAGTAGGGTTAGAACAGTACAATAGTTAGACTGCGACATTTTTAAATATTATTATAATCTAACAGTACTACTAAAGATGCTATTAGTATCTTCATGGAGCAGACCATTCGTTAAGGCTGCTGTTATAACACTATTCATAGGTACATCTGTAGGCACTATATACATGCTCTTGCTCTCTGGTATAAATATTCATAATGCTACCATCAGCATATCATTACTTCATAGAGAGTTGCAGATTAGTGCTGTAACAATTCTAGTTATGGGGGTAATGTACATGCTTGTACCTAGGATAAGGAGCATTAAGTTCAAGAATGTATTGGAGGCAAGGGTATCCTTCATTCTAATTATAGTTTCACTTATCCTTTACGCATTAGCCATGTACATAAATGATTATTACATAATAATAGCCTATGTAGTAAGGTTAACTGCTTTAGCGATATTTGCTTATGTAATAGCATCCATGCTTAAAGTAGCACCAAGAGTAGGGAGGGTATCAGATTACTACCTTGCTTTAGCATTGATCATGCTAATTGCATACAATGTTATTCTAGCAACTGATTATAACATGGATAACCTTAATAGAGTATACCTATGGCTATGCTTTGTAGTGTATGTTATATTTGGTGTGCAATACAAGACTGTACCAGTATTCTTTGGTAGAGCAACGCCTATAAAGGGATTAGATATCTTAGCATTTATCTTAGCAAGTATATCTGCTCTACTTCTCTTAATTCAGATAAGGGTATATGCTTACACTCTATTGATAGCAACTAGCACAATCTTTGCTTATAGCATATATGTTATGAGTAAATACAGGATACCAGAGTTTCTATATACCTCTGAAGACCCTCAAGCAAGGGAGAAGATATCAAGGCTAAAGTTCTTTATACAATTGCTAAGGGTATCATACATAATGCTTGTACTAGGGCTTGTTACTGCCTTACTTTATGATCTAATGCCTATATTTGCTTTATATGATCTAGCAATTCATCTTGTTACAATAGGCTTCATAGGGATAACAATAATGAACTTCATGCCAATAATGCTCCCACCTATACTAGGCAGGAGTGTAAACTATACAAGGTTTAACATGCTCCCTTTAATAATACTGCTAGCAGGGATAGTTGTAAGGGTTGCATGGAATATACTACCATTGATTACTCAAGTAGATAGACTTATGCTAGGCACGTCTGGGTTTATAGTCTTATTAGCAATGATACTTTATATACGTATGATACACTCATCAATGGAACCTATATAGATTAAATTCATAGAATAGATTATATGAATAATATAATCTATGTTACTGTTACTGACTTTGCTATATTCCTAGGATAATCTGGGTTGTAGTTTCTCTTAACTGCTATATTGTATGCTAATAGTTGCAATGGTATACATTGATATGTAGGGTATGCAAGGTATTCATATGGTATAGCGTTAACAGAATAACCATTTCTATTGTTAGCATCATATACACTTGGTAAGTCTAACATAATATCATAACACTCTTTATACTCATAACAATCAGATATGCCTATCACATACCCTCCTCTAGCCTTAACCTCTTTTACATTATTTATAACATCCTTATATGTATGATCTTTAACATTCAAGGCTATTACCACACTATTCTTGCTATTATCTATCAGTGCCAATGGACCATGCTTAAGTTCTCCAGCATTTATAGCCTCTGCATGGATATATGCTAACTCCTTCAGCTTTAATGCGCCTTCTAATGCAATTATATGATTTATACCCTTGCCTATTACATATATATCGTTAACACCCTTTATAGTATCTGCTATGCTAGATAATATATTCTCCTTTGCAATTATATCCCTTATACCCTTACTTATAGCACTTCCTAAACTATCGTAGTATATGCTATAATCATAGTTGTTATTCTTATGGGCTATTAAACTTGCTATCTTGTATATAACTGCTAGTTGTGCTGTAAAGCTCTTAGTAGCAGCTACACCTATCTCTGGTCCAGCATTTATGCTTGTAAAGTAATCACTCTCTCTAGCAAGAGAGGATGTGGTAACATTAACTATGGATAGTATTTTACACCCTCTGCTCTTTGCATATCTTACAGCATCTAATAGATCTGCCGTCTCACCACTCTGAGATATTGCAAGGAGAACATCACTGCTATCTATGCTTATACTGCTGTACCTTACTTCACTTGCTATATATGCATCTACATTAACCCCTACTCTAGCAAGTAAGTGTTTAGCGTATAATGATGCATTGTAACTACTACCAGAACCTGTTACTATAACCCTCCTAGCATCAATCAACCTTGCTATGAACTCATGATTTATCTTAGAGCACAATGCCCTTGCTACAGTATACTCTTGCTCATGTATCTCCTTTAGTGTATAATGTGCATACTTACCCTTATCTATAACATAACTACTTAACTCCCATGCAATCTGAGTTATCTGCTTACTTGCTTTCCTTCCTTCTGCATCGTATATGCTTAATATATACCCATGCTTAATTGGTCTGAGTATGAAGAACTCATCGTTTGATAGGAATATTGCCTTATCTGTATATTTTATAAATGCTAAGACATCGCTTGATATGAAGCAACTGCTGCAAAAGACATCATTATATTTACTATCCTTCTTCTCCTTTTTCTTCTTGTTGTTAGCATAATAATAGAGGTTGTTGTTAGCAGAAGGCACAACCCCTACTATCAATGGTTCATTATGTCTGCTACCAACTAATGTGCCATTGCTAAGCAATGCTACAAATGCATATGAACCATGAAGTAACCTTAAAAGGGTAACCATAACATCTTTGATATCTTTATGCCTTGAAAGCAAGTGCTCTAGCATGTGTGCTATAACCTCGCTATCAGTCTCACTCTTAAATGAATGGTCTTTTAGCATCCCTTCCCTTAACTCCAAGTAATTATCTATTATACCATTGTGCACTATAGCTATCGTACCATCGCATGATGTATGTGGATGCGCATTTAAGTCACTTATAGATCCATGTGTAGCCCATCTTGTATGCCCTATGCCTATGCTTCCTACCAACTCCTCAAGTCTATGCTTCCTATTAACATCTTTAACGTTACCTACACCTTTTCTTACACTTATGCTAGAGCCATTCAATACTGCTATGCCTACACTATCATACCCTCTATACTCTAGCAAGGATAATGAATCAAGAAGAATGGATGATACATCATTACCATTGCAACTAGCATAGGCTATGATAGAGCACATAATACTACTTCTCTTTGATGGTATTAATATTTACTGCTATATATTAGATATAAGATATAAAGCAAGCAAAGTAGTATAATTATTTCTCATTAGATAAAATATCATAACATAATTAGAAAGAATATAGGATAATTCATCTATGCATATACCTTATCCATCCTCTTCTTGATTGCTCTAAGCATCCTTAGGTTAGATCTCTTTACTACTAGAGATAGAACACCTATGCTCATTCCCTGTATTGCTATTAGCAGAAGCGCTACGCCAACGAAGAACCAATGGGATGTCATCCTACCAGTGAGTAGCAACTCAAGTAGTGAGTTTGCGAATATTATACCTGCAGGGATTAAGAGTAGACTTATTAGGAATGAGTAGAACGCACCAGGGTTATGGAGCCTTGCAAGATGGAATATACTCCTTACTATCCTATATCCATGCTTCCATGTGGATAACTTCTGCCTCCCTACCCTTGGTCTGTAGTTTATAGGCACCTCTGTTATATTACCTATTGTTGCTATCTGAGCAGCTATCTCAGCCTCAACATCAAAGCCAGTAGTAGTAAAGTCTATCTCCTTTACAGTATCTGTCTTAAGCATGTACATACCTGAGCATACATCTGATAGGTTTGTATTCATTAGGAAGTTGAATGTCTTTGTTATTAACCTATTACCAAGTCTATGTAACCATGTCATACTCCTCTTATCAACTGGTATCCTAGCACCTATTATCTCATCGTAGTTATCCATATGCTGTAAGAATCTATCTATGTTCTTTGCATCGTATGTGTAATCACCATCTATAACAAGCATGTATGGAGTATCCACATGCTCTACAGCAGTCTTAATTGCACCAGTCTTACCCTTGCCATGTTGGAATATAACCCTAGCATTAAGGCTCTTTGCAACCTCAACAGTACGATCCTTGCTATAGCCATCTACAACAAGTATGTTGTTTATCCCTATTGAGTGTAACTCCTTTATGGTCTCTTCTATACCCTTCTCTTCATTAAGTGTTGGTATAACAACTGTTACTAACTTGTTTATATCTATTGCATACTTGTCTACAATAGACTTGTTATAATTAATGGTATTGCTTACATCCATGGTATTGCTCTTGCTACTCTCTATCATTGCTCTCACCTCCATCTATGGGATTATTGTATATAAGAGTATCTGTTGATGCTGTACTATCATCATTACTGCTAATCTCTGATATCTTCTTGTACAACCTTAAATACTCTATACCTGTGTCTGTTGTAAAGTAGATCTGCTTAGCCCTAGATCCACTATTACCTTCACGTACCTCCAACAACCCATTGCTAACTGCATAGTTAAGGTATTGTTTGAGTTGTCTAAAGTTCAATCCATTATCATACATTATCCTTGTCTTGCTGGACCCTTTTAATGCACTCATCAGTATGCCTGTAAGTATATCCTCCCTTCTCCTCTTACTCTTCATGTTAGTGCTGTTATTCATTCTTCATAATCTTACTAGATCTATAATATAAATACAGATGTTACTTATGTTATGTAACAGATGTTATATAACAACAATTACATATCTGCTTTAGGTAGCAGTATGCTACCCTCTCCTTAACCTTGCAATTACACTCTTAACATCTTGAAGGAAAGGTAGAAGGATAAGTGTTAAGAATAGTAAATGGAGTAGGATTACGTATTGTATGTTATCAGATATGCTTAACCTTTTAGCAGTAACATGCTCTGTTATAAACATACCAAGATCTGACATGTATACCAGTGAGCCTAGTATTGGTATTACAGTTATTATACTCAGCAACCTTATAGCAAGGCTCTTATCTGTAATAACCTTATCGTATCTTAATATTAGTAATGCCATTATGGCAAGACCTATAAACTCCAATGTTATACTTGTGCTAGAGGTTAATGATAACCTAAACCCTAGTTCATAATTTAATGGCCATAGAACCCTTGTACTTGCAACAACTATATCCCCTAGCATTATATGCTGTATCACTGCTGTAAAGTAAGGGAGGCTACGCCTCCTATATATTATAAAGAATGGGATGAAGAGCATAGCCCAGAATAATATGCTATGGGTTATTGATCTATGCCTTATACCTAATTCATAAAGAAGTATATCTGTATCTGGTACCATACCTAAGAGCATAGCAAAGTAAGGGTTAATGCTAGATCTTACACCAAGTAACCTTGCAGTTATAGTTGCTAGTACGTAAGCCCATGCACCATGCCCAACTAGGAACAAACTACTTGCAGTGTATAAACCTTACAATCATAAAAACTTTATTTACACTCTATAGCATATATCATTATGGCTAAGAGGTTCAATCCTGATAAGCTGGTTAAGTGCATGGCAAGATCTTATAGCAAGAAGTATGCAAAGGCAAAGAGGTTTAGTATAAAGAAGAGGAAGGCTTAGATAGATAAATAAGTGAATAACAGATATGCATTAGTTAATCTCTTGCTCTCTTTATTTATATATGCTAAACTCATGCATTATACTACTTACATAACATATTCCATCCAATACATTACTTATACTTGTAAACTCATTTGGGGCATGTATATTTGCATTTGCTGGAGAGCAACCAGTCCATACAGATGGTATCTTCAGTATCTTTGTAAACACATAATCTGGACCAGATGCCCATGAGTTAGGGAAGAGAGTAGGCTCTTTACCATAAACCTTCCTTGCAGCATCTTGTGTGCATCTAACTATACTCTCACTAGGGTCTGTCTTGGATGGTTCCAATGAGCCTAGTTTGATAACATCTATGTTATCATAGCCTTCTTCCTTAAGGTACTTCTTTAGTTTATTTAGCAGAGTATCTGGGTTCTGATCGTATACAAGCCTAAAATCTATCTTTGCATAAGCCTCACTAGGTAGGACTGTCTTAGACCCACCTGCTACATAGCCAGAGTATATACCTGCTATATTGCATGTAGGCTCAAAGAGGAGTCTCTTAAGAGCAGCCTTGCCTTTAACATCTCCTATGAACTCCTTAATCCCATAACTACTCTTTATACTCTCAAGATCGTAATCTATACCATCAAGTAAATCAAGGTCCTTCTTGCTTGGAACTTTAACATCATCATACCAGTTAGGTATAGCAATCTTACCATCCTTCTTTATGCTGTTAAGTGCCTTTACTAGAACCCATGCAGCATTATGTACCAAAGGTGCTAGCGATGAGTGCATATCAACCATTGCTGTCTTGCATCTAAGCTCAACGTAAAGTAAGCCTTTAAGACCAGCAAATATGTTAGGGGAGCCTGAAGGGTTAAGGGAGCCATCGAAGCATACACATGCATCAGCGTTAAGCATATCCTTGTTCTTCTCTACAAAGGCTGGTAAGTTAATAGAGGATATCTCCTCCTCCCCTTCTATGAGTACTTTAACATTAACGGGGAGTTCATCATAGAGTTCAAGTATAGCCTTTATAGCCTTAACTATAGCTATAACATTACCCTTTGAGTCAGCAGATCCTCTACCATATATCTTATCATCCGTAACTATACCAGAGAATGGATTGTAACGCCATGCATCTAAAGGCTCTGCTGGCTGTACATCGTAATGGCTATAGAATAGTATGGTCTTGCTACCTCTCTTGCCCTTAACCTCCCCATAGACTATAGGATTCCCATTCTCTATCCTTATTATCCTACTCTCTAAACCAGCATCACGCATTATACTGTTAAGCGTTCCAGCACACTCATCTATACCTATACCTTGGGCAGATACACTAGGGTGCTTTATTAGGCTCCTAAGATCACTAACTATATCATCCTTGTTATCTTTAACATACTCCTTTAACTTATCTAACACTAGCACATCTATAATAAAGCAAGAGGTTAACTTAATACTTTGCTTTCAAACATATCTTTAATTATTACATAATTGCTAATCATATTTTAAATGTTATGCTCTTAGGTAAAGATTATTTATAATTAATAACTAACATATACGGCTCAATAATTAAATATTTATAAGAATAGATGGAAAGATATACTATGAGCAATACATTATTACAGGTAGCGTTGGATCTTATAAGCATAGAGGATGCATTACGTATAGCATCTACTGCAAGAGTAAATAATGCTGATATAATTGAGGCTGGAACGTTACTTATAAAGGCTTATGGTATGCAAGCTATTAGGAGCCTAAAGCAGATATGCCCTGATACTCCTATACTTGCAGATATGAAGATTCTTGATAATGGAATGAAAGAGGTTGAGTTAGCAGTAACCAGTGGTGCTGATATAGTAACTGTATCAGCCTTGGCAAGTGATAAGACTATACTAGATGCTGTACTAACTGCAGATAAATATGGTGCAAAGGTAATGGTAGATTTTATGTATGTTACTAATCCTTTGGATAGGGCATTAATGCTATGTGAGAGAGGTATAGATTACATATGCATACATGCTAGTCCTCCTTCCTCCTCTTCTTCTGCTATTGTTACTACTAATATAACAGAAGAGAAGTACTATGATATAGGCGATAGCATAAAGGTTGTTAAAAGTTTGAGTAGTTCATGCAATATACCTATAGCTGTTGAGTGTATACTAGATGAAGAATCTTACATATGTGATTTTGTTAGAGCAGGAGCAAGCATAATAGTTGTAGGTTCATCTATAATCAAGGAGTATGATGTTGCTAGCAAGGTAAGATGGCTGAAGAGGTTGTTACAATGTACATAACTATAGCAGGAGCAGTAGATATTATATTATTTATGTATATATGCTGTATATATGCTTCTTTATCTGTATAAAATCATTGGATACTTGATGCCTTGAACTCATTAAGTAACTTGCTTATATCTGCATAAGGCTTACCATCATCATAGCTTATGGGTTGTAATGCAGGCGGGTTTGTTAAATAACCTGGTATTCTATTACTGATCCTCTCTTCATAGGTAGGTACATGCTCATTCTGGTAGAATACACCTATAGGTATCCTCTCACCCCACTCATTTGACTTTGCTATTGCTTGCATAATCTTTACTTGCAACTCATCCTCATCGTTGCTATGGACTACTGGGTCATAACCCTGCTCCTCTAACTTGTATATCCTTGGTATTGGCTTACCAGTACTATCTAACCTATCCATGCCAGAGAACCATTCTTTAGTGTATATATCATTATATGTAGGGCATGCTTGAAGAACATCTATTAGTGCTAGTCCTTTATGCCTTATAGCCTTAACTATTATATCCTTTGTATGCTTTACATCGTATGCATATGCCCTAGCTATGAATGTATAACCTGCAGCCAATGCTATCATTATTGGATTTATTCCTTGGTTTATGTTAGGCTTTGGGAGTGATTTGGTCTTCAACCCAAGCTTAAGGGTAGGTGATGCCTGCCCCTTTGTTAAACCATACACAGCATTGTTGAATACTATGTAAGTTAGATCTATATTCCTTCTACCAGCATTAACGAAGTGTCCTGCACCTATACCATAACCATCACCATCCCCTCCAACTGCAATAACCTCAAGCATTGGGTTTGCTAACTTTGCTCCTATGGCAAATGGTAATACTCTGCCATGTAATGTATGTATACCATATACATTTATGTAATGTGGTGTCTTGCCTGAGCATCCTATACCAGAGAATACAACTGCTCTATGCCTCTCTATCTGCAACTCTGCTAATGCTAATTGTATAGCATTTAGTATAGCAAAATCTGCACATCCTGGGCACCAGTCGTTATGCACATCTGTCTTGTAATCTGCTAACCTTAACTGCCTTGGATTAGGGTTAGGGCTAGGGTTAGATACCATGTTTTAACACCACCTTCTTGCTTGCTATTCTACCTTGCATTATGCCTTTCAATGCATCATACACCTCACTAGATGACATTGGTCTACCATTGTATTTAACTATATAGTAATCAGCATCCCTCTGAATATTTGCCCTTAAGAGCTTTGCTAGCTGTGCTGAGTAGTTCATCTCAACATCTATTAGCACTTTAGTAGTATTTAGCATCCTCTCTATAGTTAAGGATGGGAATGGGTGTAATAGTTTAACCTGTAAGTAATTTAGCATTATACCTTCATCTTTAAGTCTATCTATAGCATCAAGTACTGCACCCTTACATGAGCCCCATGTTATAACCGTTGCATCTGAACCATTGTTATGCATTATAGCCTTCTCATCATCACTCAACTCCTTAAGTACTAACTCCAACTTGCCCATACGCTTCTCCATCATCCTATCCCTTAACTCTGGATCCTCTGTTATATGCCCATACTCATCATGCTCATCACCAGTATTCCAGAATACTACATCTTGAGTACCAAGCCTTATCCTTGGGGATACAATGCTTGAGAGATCAAATCTCTTATAACTGCTATCAGCATGGCTCATAAGCATACCTCTATCTATCTTAACTAGAGAGGTATCAAAGATATTGCATGTTATAACACTGTTTGCTATTGCCTTATCTACTATATGTATAACAGGCATCTGATAACGCTCAGCATAGTTGAATGCCCTTATAGTATCGTAGAATGCCTCTTCAACATCACCTGATGCTATTACTATCCTTGGGAACTCCCCATGCCCTGCATGTATAGCAAATAAGAGATCTCCTTGCTCATGCCTAGTAGGCAATCCAGTGCTAGGTCCTGCCCTCTGGTAAAGTGTTACAACAACAGGCACCTCATTCATACCTGCCCAGCCTAATGCCTCTGCCATGAGTGAGAACCCTGGGCCTGATGTACTTGTTGATGCCCTTGCCCCTGCTAAAGATGCGCCTATAGCACTCGTTATTGCAGCTATCTCATCCTCAGTCTGAATAACCAATACTGAGCCTTTACCATCAAGCACTTCATTTGCTTCAAGGAACTCAGACTCATCACTTGCTGGAGTTATAGGATAGTAACTCTGATATCTGCATCCAGAGAGTATCTTACCTAATGCTATAGACTGACTCCCTTGAATCAACAGCATGTTATTTGCATACTCTCTAGCAACCAACCTGTAAGGAATATCATCAATACTATACTTTGCCTTTGTATAGTTATAAGTGTACACTGCTGCATCTACATTGGTATCTGCTACACTCTTCTTTGCTCTGAATATGTACCTTATTGCATTTGCAAGTATGTTATGATCGTAATCAAGTAATGCTAAAGATGCTGCAAGTATCATCATGTTAACCATCCTTGTAAGTTTACTTAATGATGGTTCATTCCTCTTCCTTGCTATATCCTCAAGCAATTCATGGCATGGTATACCATATGCTTTTACACCACTTTTCATAATTATAGCCTTTAACATATCATTAGCAGTTCTACCTAGTGAGTAATGCTCAAGCAGTGCTATACTCCTAGCCTTACTACTCTTATCCATGGTAGGTATGGAATCTATGCTAGTATCAAGTATAGATTCATCATATACTACTATGCCATTGTTAACAACATACTCACCATGCCTAAATAGAGTCTCTGCATCAAAGACAGCAAGCATATCTATATCATCTACATGCGCTCTAACTGGTCTCTCACTTGCAAGTATTGTAAAGTAACTATGCTCACCTTTTATATTTGAGTGGTACTCCCTCTTACCAAATATATATAGACCGCCTAATGCACATGCCTTAGCAAATACATTTGCTACTGTATCAACACCACTGCCCTGTGGGCCACCTGTAACCCATGTAAGCCTATTTGTAACCTTGTACATAAATATATCATCCTCATGATCTTATTTATTGTTAATTGCTTATTGTTAACCTCCTCCAGTTGCTGCATCAAATAAGCAGCATGTGCAACCCTCACGCTCACCGCAGTAAGGGCATACACAAGAGCATGAGTCTATAGGATTACCGCAGAGGTCACAGAATACTACAACATCATCTGCCATGCTATAGTTGTTATCTATGCTATGGCTACTACCCTTTTTATAGTTACTACTTGCCATGCAATAATGTTGCACTACTAAGATTTAAAATTTAACATTTGGTTAATGCTACATGCTGTTGCTACACTCTTTATCTTTGTAAACCTTAACATGCATCTATCACTATTGTTATGTAATTGGTCTATTGTACCTTCTGTAATCCTTGTAACAACTTCCCTATGCTCATTACATACAAGTGCTATCATATATTCATTCTCATCATCAAGTATAGATACTATCCACTCTGGAGTATTAACACATTCCTTGCCCCTAACCCTTATACAGCACTTACTTGGTAGCAATACGATTATCCTAAAGACTATTATATTTAAATCTGTCTACCTTCTTCATGTTATTAAAGAAGGGTAAAGATGAGATAATAAGTATACTAAAAGATCATCTAAATATAGTCATGGCTACGCTTGAGAACCTTAGCAATATGATAAACTCTCTTCTTATGCTAGATATTAAGAAGGGTAAGGAGTATGCCAGTATAATAGATACTTTAGAGACCAATGCAGATAACGTGCATAGAGAAGGTGTGATAAAGATATGTAAAGGCTCACTATTTGGTTACATGCGTGAAGATATAATAGCATTGATGGAGCATATAGATGATATAGCTGATAGTGCAAAGGAGGCTAGTAGAACTCTACTACAGAGGAAGATACCCGAGGAGATGCTAGTTAGGTTCCTTAACAGTAACACAGTAGCTTATGTAAATGCAGGTATAGATACAGTTAAGCATCTTACTAGGCTTATAGATGTTTTAGATAGCAAGAGCGATGTTATACTAGAGCATGTAAGGTATGTTGAGCAGAGCGAGGAGTATGCTGATACCCTAAAGAGCATTGTGATCCAAGAGTTATACTCTTCTAGCATCTACGATACACTAACTATAATACAGCTTAGAGAGTTTATACAACTGATAGATAGGATAGCTGATAGTGCTGAGGATGCTAGTGATGTAGTGCTTATAATGCTAGCCAAGGGGTATGCATAGTATTTAGTTAGTTGGTTACCTTGCATTTTATTTTAGGCTTAATATTAATATTATATTTAGTATCACAACCACTCTTACCAAGTACAGGATCAATTATGCCATTGCCAGTTATTAATACTGTAGCATTATTACTCTTATCATTCATCTTTGGTATGAACAACTCTGGAGTGGTTGTTGGTCCATGGGTCTCATCTGGATTCAGGTATAGAAGGAGTATATTTATAGCTATGATTGGGTTTGCTCTAGGCTTGCTCTTTGAGGGTGATAAGACAGGTTACAATATAGTTACTACAGATGTTATTAGTAGTGTTAGAGCAGATATAGCAAGAAGTATAATCCTAATGATTACACTTGTAGTACTGTTAGTATCATCGTATATAGGAATACCAATAAGCATGGTCAATATTCTATTTGCTGCTTATATAGGAGCAATAATGGGTATGGATCAAGAGTATTACAATGAGTATATGAGCAGACAGGTTCTTGCAACAATAATATTTTGGGTAGTATTACCATTTATAGCATTCTTCTTAAGCATGATTGTTCATAGAATAGTGCTATACAATGTAAGGTTGCTAGGTTTAATAAGTGTAAATAGATTCTATTCAATTGCATTACAGATAGCATTATTCTATGCATCATATACCATAGGCTCAAATAACCTTGGTCTACTCTACTCAATAGGCTATTATGCTAAGAGTTATGATATATATGGTATAGCAATAATAGCCATACTGCTATCTGCATTTGCTCTAGGCATGGTTAATGGGAAGAGGATATCAAAGTTCATAGGAGAAGATATGATAGGTTTAACCCCAGCAAGAGTATTGAGTAGTATATTAACATCATCTATAATGTTATGGATAGCAACACAGATGCATATACCATCATCATTCGTTCATTTACTTATATTCTCACTACTAGGCGTAGGTACAACTATCAGACCAAGTGTATACAATAGAAAGTATATAACACTCTTGCTAACATCATGGATATTCCTAACACTGATAAGTTTCATTGCAGGCTTTATGCTAAATTATATGATCCCCGTGCTATAAAATAAATAAATAATAATGATGAAGATTGGTATATAATGCATTGCTAAAGAGGATAGAGTACCTTGCAGGTAAGATATGTGAAGTAATACTACCAATAAGGGATACAGTTCATATAGGCAAGGGTTCAAGCATAGCAGTATGTACTCTAGCAAGTATTGATCTACTTAAGAGTATTGCAGAGGATGAGTATATAATGCAAAGTATAGCTGTAGTAGGAAGATTACTATCAGAGAATAAGGGGATAGATATGCTTGTTAACTTCATTGCAGAGCATAAGGAGATAAGGCACCTTGTACTTTGTGGTAATGATACAAAAGGGCATTATGCTGGACAAGCATTACTAGCCTTGTATAAGAATGGTATAAATAATGATGGTAGAATAGTAGGGGCAATAGGCAAGCATCCAATAGTAAGTGTTAGCATGGATAAGATAGATGAGTTTAGAACCCGTATTAATGTTATAGATATGATAGGGGTAAAAGATAAAGAGAAGATACGTGCATGTATTGAATCTTTACTAAGCAGTAAATTATAATTCATGGGTTTATACCTATTGCATTATCCTCATAAACCTTATCCTTGAAGATCTGTCTTAGTCTCTCTAGGTTTACTTCATGCTCTCTGCTCTTAACATGCTCATCTACACTATCATTCTCCACATCTTTATTGCATATATTGCAGTGTACAATCATCCATCTTTCAGCCAGATCTAATATAATAATGGATTTATATACTCTTCAATTTATTTACTATCTCCATTTCATATTTATATTTAATTTGCATTAAAGCATGCATGAGCAGGGCTATGATAATAGGCAGATTCCAGCCTTTCCATAACGGGCATATGGAATTGGTTAAGCATATACTAAAGATGCATGATGAGTTGATAATAGTAGTTGCAAGTGCACAATTCAACTACTTGCTTAAGGATCCATTTACTGCTGGAGAGAGGATATGGATGATACATGAGGCTTTAAGAGAAGAGGGCATACCATTGGATAGATGCTATATACTTGCTATACCAAATGATGAGAATAATGCAAGATGGTATGCGCATCTAAAGTCTTATACTCCAAGGTTTGATGTAGTATATACTGGTAATGAGTATGTATCAATGCTATTAAGTAAAGAGGGTGTTAAGGTAAATGAGCCCTTGTTGTTTAATAGAGAGGCATATAATGCTACTAGGATTAGATCATTCATGCTAGAGGATAAAGAGTGGAGGCATCTAGTACCTAAAGCAGTAGCAAGGATAATAGATTCAATAGATGGGGTTAACAGATTGAAGGTAATAGCAAGAGCAGAAAGCAGACCTCAAGAATGGTAATAGTTGATAATAATCAATATCATAATCAGTTACTACAAACTAAAATAAATATTAATAATTCAACGATATAGTTGTTGTTGAAGGTTAGAGCATGCCCTATATGCCCAATATGTAATGGTAAGAAGTTTAGAATAGTAGCAAGGTATGGAGAGAGTAGTGATAGTAAACTGATGCTTGAGTGCATTAACTGCTTAAATAAGATAATAGTATAAATAATTTATCTGTTAATGATATTTTTATTAATAATCTCTATTTTTTAACCTTTGATATGTAAATAAATAGGTACTTAAGGTTAGTTAATTAAAATAATCTGATAGAATGGTATTAATATCTTTAATCTAACCTTACTATATGGCAAGACAATGGCAAGACGAACAGGTATCACTAGATGCTATAAGGAATGAGACCATAGCAGTCCTAGGTTATGGTATACAAGGCAGTGCTCAAGCAAACAACCTAAGGGACTCTGGCTTAAATGTTATAGTTGGTGTTAGAAAGGGTAAGAGTTACGATCAGGCTGTTAAGGATGGGCATGATGTTAGGAGTGTTAGCGAGGCTGTAAAGTCATCAAGTATAATTCTAGTACTACTACCAGATATGGAGCAGGCTAAGGTATACAAAGAGGAGATAATGCCTTATCTTAGCAATGGTAAGGCTCTATGCTTTGCACATGGTGCAGCTATACATTGGCAATGGATAAAGCCACCAAGCTATGTTGATGTATTCATGGTTGCCCCAAAGGCACCTGGTCAGAGGTTAAGGGAGCTTTACCTTGAGAACTTTGGTACACCAGCATTGGTAGCAGTGTATCAAGATGCAACAGGTAAGGCATGGGATAGATGCTTAGCAGTAGCAAAGGGTATAGGATGCACTAGGGCTGGTGTTATAGAGACTACATTCAAGGAGGAGGTTGAGACTGATTGGTTTGGAGAACAGGTTAATCTATGCGGGGGAGTACATTCACTTATATTAGCAGCATTTGAGACTCTGGTTGAGTCAGGTTACAAGCCAGAGGTTGCATACTTTGAGTGCCTCCATGAACTTAAACTTATAGTGGATCTTATCCAAAGGTATGGGATAACTGGTATGTATACTAGGGTTAGTGAGACTGCTAGATATGGTGGCTTAACAAGGGGACCAAGAGTCATAGATGCAAGTGTAAAAGCAAGGATGAAGGAAGTGCTTAAAGAGATACAATCTGGTAGATTTGCTGAGGAGTGGGTTAGTGTATATAATAAGGAGGGTAGAGGTGCATTCGAGAAGTATATGAAAGAGTTAGAGAAGCATCAGATAGAGCAGGTAGGTAAGAGGCTAAGATCTATGATATGGAAGGAAGAGAACTAACATCTATGGATAATTTATAACTGAATTATAATAAAAATAGATATAGAGTAAATTAAATAATTAAATAAATTAGATTAATTTTAATTTAATAATTAATTTAATTTAGTTAATTATTATAGCCTTGAATTTATTCCAGATCACTCTGAACTCTTCCTCGCTTATCTTATCATCTTGTAGTGCATCATCTAAAGCATCTATAGCCTCTCTTACTTCCTTTAATTTTCTTTTAAATAGTATGTAGCATACAGAGTACGTACTTGCACTAGCTATAACTAAAGGTAACCAAGATAATATAGATGATATAACTGATATTATATCCATAAAATTATAATAGTTTATATTGTATAAAGTAATATGCTTATTTAATTAGGATCTTTATTGAATCAATTACGCTAAACATCTTCTTCATTTTTTATCTTTGAAGGCTCTGTAAAGGAAGGAGAGCAATGCTTATTATTTTAACTCCCTCCTCTTCTTAACCTCTCCTCTTATAAAGTCTATTATAACATGTAAAGGTGTGCCAGGACCAAAGTTACCTAGCACTCCTTCCTTCTCAAGCAATGGTTTATCCTGCTCTGGTATTATACCTCCTCCCAGAACAAGTATATCTCCTCTTCCCTTCTCTCTTAACAATCTAGCAACCTTAGGGAATAGAGTCAGATGAGCACCATTAAGGAGGCTCATTGCTACTACATCTACGTCCTCATCTACAGCCATCTTTGCTACTTGCTCTGGAGTGCAGAATAAGCCAGAGTATATAACCTCCATTCCAGCATCTCTGAACGCTCTAGCAAGTACTAAAGCACCTCTATCATGACCATCAAGCCCAAGCTTAGCTACAAGTACACGGATTGGTTTATTAACCTCTTTTTGTTCTTGCATAATTTCAATCTTGTATAGATATTATTTATTTATATCTTTTATTCTTTAAATAAGCTTAATTTTAGATACACAAAAGGCTTAAATCATAATATGAGTAAGGTTAATTATGCTATATCTAGTAATAGATAGGGTAAAGATGAACTTTGAGCCTACAGATGTATCTCTAGCACAATTAAAGATGCTTGCGCAAACATTCAGGATGTATGAGGATTACAAAAATGGTGGTAAGCTAAAGGTAGCATACGCATTCGCTGATACCCCTGGTGGAATAAGTATATGGGATGTAGAATCTAATGAGGAGTTGCAGAGAATATTATTCTTGCTTCCTACAATGCCATTCATGGATAGAGAGGTTAAGCCATTGACTAGTATAGAGAGTGTTAATGCTATAGTTAATGAACTTATAGACATAGTAAAGAGTATGCCTAGCAAGCCTAGTAGATAATAGCAGTATATAAATGTCTTTGGTTAACAATTAAAATTTTCTTATTTTTATTAACTAATTGGTTACTAAACTATAATTAAAATTAATCTAGTTAAACTTATCAGCTATATTATATTATCTAGATTATTTATCTATTTAACTTCAGGAAGTATATATGCCAATAATCAATTATTAGCCTTACATCCAATGCTACGCTAGTCCTAGCATTCCTTACTGCAAATGCAGGTAATAATGCTCTGCTAGGTAGCATGTTACTGTTATTTATACTATGCTTAAGTATTCCATCTATATAAAAATCAACTTTATTAACACTCCATACTATCCTAACCCTATGCTCATTACTATCCCTTGTTAAACCGCTATTAACTACTGTAACACTACCATTATCATTACAATATACTATCTCATAGTTATCCTTAGGCATAGTATAGTTATCTCCTCCATCGTATCTTAATGCTATCATTGTATTGTTTGAGAAGGCATCATCGTTACCAGAGTAACTTGTTGGAGTACTGCTGAATAGACCTATACTTACCTTCTCTCCTCTTTGCAAACTATTAAGTTGTTTAAATAAACACTCAAATACAATAGTATCTGCATCAATAAGCATTGTTGGAGATACATAATAATGCCTTGCACCAATAGATGCTATCCTTTGAGGATACATACCCCCATTGCTTCCTGCCCTGCCTAAGAATAATGCATGGTATCTGTAATTATCCATATCATTGTGTATCCTTACTTCAGCATAAGCATCTGTAGTATAAACCCGATACATCTCAACCAGGTTTATATTCTCTCTATTGAAGTGATCTATTGCACCATAATAGTTATCAAAATATGGGTAATTACCTTCAACATCTAATATAACGCTCATCTTAGATCACATTAGCAATAAATTATTAGGTTCAAATATTAGCAAACCAGTACTCTTCATGTTCATTATTACTAGAATGTAACGATTCATTTTCATTACCATGGTTATTACTGTTATTGTTAGTATTATCATTAACAATCTCAATCAACATGTTAAAGTTCTTTAAGAGTAGATTGATAAGTAATACAAAAAGATCTTCACTCCTATTTATACTATATTCCTTAAGCAATTCTTGCTTAACATCTCCATCACTTCTATAAACCTTTATCTTAACTATACCCATAGTATCACCATTTATTGAATTAATTAAGTTAAATAATTCTATAATGCCAATAATCTACTGTGTTGAATATACTAGTACTAGCTCCTGTAAAATTGTATACTGCTGAGAATATGTTAAGTGCAGATGTTGGTACGTTAGATGATATATTTGCTCTTTGGATATTATCAATATAGAATATAACATTATTATTATACCATTCAATCCTTAGTATATGCCATAGTGTATCACTTGCTATACCTGTATCAACTATACTCTCGCTTACTCCATTACTTACTCTAGCAGCAAAATTACCCATTCCATCCACAGTTAAACATACTTTCCTTACGCTTGATGTGAATGCATCCATGCTAGTTAAACCATCTATTAGTCCAAACGCATGTCTAACGTTGCTTACTCTAGTAACAAGTCTAAATCTTAACTCAATGGTTATACCATTTATAGTTCTATATGCATCTTGCATAGAAGGTCTCAATGTATAGTTAGTTCTAAAGAAGGCAGATGATCCATTTGCTATACTACCCCCATTAGTTATTGCATGCATTCTAACACTACTATCATTATTACCATTCTCTATTGTTGCTAATGATGTTATGTATAATTGGGGCGCATTTGTAACATTAACCTGCTCTCTATTAAAGTGATCTCTTGCCTCATAGAGTGAGAAGAACGGGTAATCACTACCTTTAGAGCCTAGTAAAGGTATCCATCTTGTATTACTACTATCTCTAACAAGTATATACCTTAGATCTGGATCGCTAACTATAAGCCCTGCTCTAGGCTCTAACTTATCGTATGAGCCTATGAACATATATGTTAGATCTCCTAATGCTCTTCTATCTACTATTGATATTACATTGCTAGTATCAGTTGTAACCTCTGCTATCTTTATAGCATCTTGGGGTTTTGCTCCAGTAGTGTTAACTACAAACTCCCAGTCTAATGGTCTTCCTTGGGAATCTTTGATTAATCTAATGAATATATGGTTTACAGCATTTGCTTGCATAGTTAATTGCTCAATAGCATCACTCTCCAACGCTATACCTTGTATGTATGCTCTTCCATTACTCACGTTAACCTGTAGATTACTTGCACTAGTTACTGAGAAGCCGTAATCGATATAGTCTACAGCAAATGCACCTATATACCTGTACCAATCACTGCTAGATATTGCTCTTCCTACCTTTGGTATTGTATATCTAGCCATTCTACCACCTCATATGCTCATACATAATCATTTATCATACCATACTTTACTGGAATGTTATACTCCAAGAGATAGTAGAAGTATTGCTGTTTGTCTTGTTTATCTCATTACTAAGCAATGTTCTTGCAACTAGTCTGTTATCATTGCTTATTAAGCCTACCTCTCTCCATGTTCCATTCATTTCATATGTATCAAAGAATGTATCGAACCTTGCCTGATTACCATTTGTACTCTTCATAGTTATACCTTTTCTACCTATCTCTTGTTGTAATGCTGTATCTCCTTGGGTAACTTGGCTAGTTCCAGAGCCTACTGCAACATAAGCAATATTTACACCTTTCTCAGTTATTATATCAGCAAGTACTTGTTTACCTATGTTAACAACTAAATTATCAATGTTAATACTCTTTACAAGCTCATTTCGCTCATACAACCTTATCTCAACCCTTCCTCTAATAGTTACACTATGAGTATGATCCAAAGTCATGTGTTGTTGAGTCATATACATACTCACCTGTTAGTATGTTAGTTGAAGTATTATCAATTGTATTAACAGAATCTTCTTCTCCATTTGTAACATAGATATTCAGTATGTAAAGTACCTCTCCCCTTCTACCATAGCGTTCTCTTGCAAGTTCTTCACTTAGCCTCTTTATTATATCACTTATACCTGATACACTTCTGATATCCCTAAAGCTCATAATCAAATACTAACATTAACATATTAAATGAACCTTACACCCTTTACTGTGAACTTGTAATTATAATCACCAAGTCCCTGATCAAACGAGTAACTTATGTTAGTTACATCAAATACAGCATCTAACCCATTTATGCTATCAACTACTCTAATAGCATCTCCTAATCTTAGCATTGTATCTGCTGGGATACATGTTAATGTTATGAACTGCTTCCTCTTCTTTGCTGTCTCTAATTGCCCTTTTGTTAATGCTATAAGCTCAACATCTTCTATAACTGTAGGCCATGATACAACAGTCTCTCTTCTACCATACGCATTTATACTATTATTATCTGCTATTGGTGTTAGTAATCTTTGAGAATAATATAACCTATAGTTGAACTGATAACTGTTATTATTCACAATCCATGATACACCATCGCTTGATCTAGCATTAACACCGATTGTAGAGTTATCATGATACCATGCATACGTGCTATTGGCATAACCTTTCTTGTATAGAATAAGCCAATGTGGTGTATTAACATCTAAATTCTCTTCACCAACATCGAATAGTACCCATTGCCCATTACTTGAGCCTACTTTAGCATTTATAGCCTGATAATCCTTCCTAAATGCCTTTATCAATGCCCCTTTAGGTCTGTTGTTACCATCATCTAGCCTTAACTCACCTTCTAATGGTAATGTTAGATCATCTCCTACTTTTGCAACTCTAACTGCTATATATTGTAACTCTCTCTCTATTCCAACTAGATTTATCTTAACAGCTTTATACTCTGTTAACAGTTGATACCCATTGCTAACAGTAACCTCTTTGCTTATCTTTGGTCTATTCCCTCCTAATCCATATATAACATTCTTAACTTGTTCAATACTATCCTCTAACTCATAATCTACTATAAGCCCAGTTGTGCTAAGATTATCATTTGTATTTATACTATCCTTGAATGTTATTATATTTGAGTTGATACCAGGAGCATGAAAATGCAATTTGCCATCAGCATCAACAAAGAATATATAACCAGAGATCTCTGCTAACTCTTGCAAGGCATCTATTGCAGGCCTATATTGTAGTATATATACTGGTAATGTTATTCCAGATCTCTTAACATACATGTATGGATCTATACCTTCATCATACAATGTTTTAACTTGCATAGCATCATTAACCTTTGGATATGCAGTTATATCTGCTATAATCCTCTTAACCAGATTGCTTACCTCAGTACTCTGATCATTGCTATCTGGTAACCCATCCTCCTTTATCCTTTGTCTAGCAACTATATCTATTATCCTCTCACTTAGTTTATAACCTAGACTCTTTGCTTTATACTCTGTAACTATATGATTGTTTCTATTATAACTTCTCTTCTTAACATCTATTGTACCAGAGAATATCTTATCGTTTATGTAAGGTACCTTTCCCAACCATATATCTATTCTATAGCCTAGATCTATAGCATTGGAATCTTCAACAACAAACTTGGCTATACTTGGACTGGAATCTATATTGAGTTCAATATCAAGTGATATAAGGTTAAAATCGTATATTCTGTTAACTGGATCAAATGTTAAAGTAGTATTATCTTTGCTTATAATAACTTTAGGTAGCACCGCTCTTAAATTATTCATAAGTTGATACCTAATAAAAATAAAATAATAGAATAAATGAGATCGAGAGTATTAATGATAACCAATTATATTAGAAATGAAATATACCTACTTTACTTGCTATTTCTCTACTTATAATATCTGCCAATTGTTTTATTGCTTGTCTATCATTACCTATGAATGATCCAATATTAATGTTAACTGTTAGATTTGGATTAACATTGCTGGTATGGAATGAGGTTGTGTGTTGTGATGATAGTAATGATTTATGTAATGGTTGTACATAAACGTACTCTGCTCCTGCCTCACCAGCAAGGAATAATGTTGGTTTATTTACTATTCCCTCAAACCCATGTTGAAGAGGTATAGCAGGACCTTTAGCTGGTCCGCCACCCTTGCTAGATGATTTAGATGTTGTTGCAGTTTTTGATGACGATGAAGATGATGACGATGATGAAGAATATGCTGTGTAAGAATAACTTGTAGTAGATATGGAAGGTGTCTTTATAACTAACCCTAGTACTGAATTTATTGCGTTACTAACCGAATTTATTATCTTCATAACATATCCTACTATACTATCAACTGCACCTGCTAAAGATGATATAAATGATGAGATTGCTTGAGGTAGCACATTTGTAAATATGCTAGTTATAAACTTTGCAAAATTTGATAATGCATCTGGTATTACTGTTGTGAATATATTGATTATAACATTTGCAGCAATCTGTAATGCACTAGGCATTATGCGTGTGAAGAACATTACTATGCTAGAGCCTACGTTATTCAATACATCAAGCATATTAAACATATTTGATTGATATGCATATGCAAGTAAGCCTATAGCTGCAATAGCACCTGCTATAACTAATCCAGTAGGTCCTAATGCACTAAGCATAGCAAGTATTGAACTAAATGATGGTATAAGTGCTGCTAATACCCCCCTTAACCCTGTTAATGCACCAGAGAATCTTCCTAAGCCCATAACAGCAAATCCTAAGGAACCTGCTATATTTGCTATACCAGATAATGATCCTACTATGGAGTTAAGTTTATCGCTCTCTGCATCCTTCATAGCTTTGTTAAGTTTATTTTGTGCTTCACTTAAATCTTCCAACGCTTTAAGTGCTTGGGGACTATTTGCACCAAATTGTTCTACTGCTAGATTATAATTTCTTTGTGCCTTCTCTAGCTCATCTTGTGCTTCAGTTAATGAGTTAGTCCTTCCTATCATAACAAGTTGTATTATGTTAACAGTATCTAGAGTACTTAATACACTCCTAGCAACACTGCCAAGTCTAGAGAAGGATCTCTCAAGCATAGCAAGGTTTGGATGCATAGCTCTCATTATGTTACCTTGTAGCCTCATAGCTCCACTTAGTGTATTAGCATCTCTATTAAGTTCCCTTAGCTTTTGAGCATATTGATGGGTTGTAAGTTCTCCTCTAGCAAACTGCTCATTAACCTCTTTTAATCTTGCCTTAACATCTTCTGCTCCTTGAACCTGAAATCTCCATACCAAAGGGAATTCCATAGTAATTAATCACCTTATGAAGAAAGAAAATAAAATAATAATTAAAAATTTTTATAACTGTTCATTATTCCTTACAAGTATATCAGTAAACTTGCTTATCTTATTATTTATTATAGTACTAAATATAGGGTGTGCCTGTTGTTTACTTGTACCGAACTCATGGAATATTGAGTGTTCTGCCTTAGCACCTAAAACAACATAGTTCTTGCCCTGCTCTTTAAATATACTTGCAATCAACTCACCACTAACTATATGTCCATGTCTTGCATTACCTTTAGCATCAGTCCATGAATCATTTACCATATGCTCTTTAATCTCATACATTATCTCATCCACTAATCTATTAAGCGTATCCTGAATAACATTGTCCATATTTAATACTATGTGATTACTTCTTGTTACTGCATTCCTTATCCCTATCTCTCTTAAAGATATCATTTGTTAGGTGCACCCTGAATAAATGCTATACCTTTGCTCTTAATCTCTTGAGCACTAATATCTGCCTCTGCTATAGTCATCAAGTATGCAATATCTCTTTCATTCATATTCTCATAATCACTATAAGTTATATTTACTATCCCTGCCTTTATTAAAGAGTATAGTCTAAGCATCTCAGCTAAGTAAGGATCGTTTATACTAAAGTTATCGGTTATGAACATCTTAACTATCTTCATCTTCACTGTAAAGGGACACTTCTATTCATCTCTAACACTTTAATATATAACATTTCAGCATCTTTATAATGCATGTTCTCTAACTCTTCTAAAGTTAATCCTAGACATTTGTTTAGTACTTCACTCCATAACTCAAACGTTGGATCAAGATTACCTTTAGCAGCTTCATTTCTAGCATATTGTTCTCTTTTTATAAGTTCTTTAACCTCTTTAACGGTAAGATAATGTTTTATTTTGTACTCTTTACCATTTAACTCTATAACATCATTGCTCATAATGTAATCACCTAACTATAGTAAAGAAAGAATAATCTTATTTTGGTTAAATAAAATAAATAATAATTAAGTAGTGTATATTGTAGCACCTTTTGCTCTGAATCCTAAGGTCTCAAGAATAGCCTTATTATCGCTAGCATTGAACTCCCTTTTATCTAAAGATGTGAATACTGTATTTGTAAGATCAAGTACTGCGCCTCCTGTTCCTTCTTTCAATATCCATCTTAATGTATATGCATTACTACTCTTTAGATCCACCTCTCTACTTGTGCTAAGATAAAGTAGCGTTATACTTCCTGTTATATCTCTATTTGTTGCTGGCAAGAATGTTATCTGCTGACTACCTAATGTTCTTATGGGATCCAAGTTTCTATTTATCTTTATTGTTAATGAGGTGCATGGTAGTATAGTTGTAGATGCTCCTGATACAAGTCTTACAGGATCTGTTGCATCAGCAAAGTGCCATGGATTATTGGTAAGATCAGTAGCATGTGTAGCGGTACCAGATACATAGTCTGTTGTGTTAGGGGTAGATATCTCTTTACATATGAACTCACTTGTAACTTCTATTAGTGAATCGGCATTTGCCTTTAACTCTATACTATTCATTCTAGCGCCCTTGATCCTTACAAAGTGTTCTACACCATTAAGCATGTATGAGAATCCTAATGCTAATGACTTATCTATACTATTACTTGAACCTTGTGAGTTTATCCCATATTTCAAGAACTCTATATCCTCTATAGCATAAGTTACAGTAAACCTATAGTTCTCTGCTAATTTTATACTCTTGTATATATCTTCTGAACCTAACCTTCTGAACTCTTCAAGTACTATCTCAATCTTTGGATCAATACTCTTTATATGTCCTGCAGATTTTAATGTACCGGATGAGATATCTATTCCTTCACCAAAAACATTCTCTTCTCTATACTCTAATTGCCTCTTAATTAAACCTGCAAATGTTGGTATTCTTGTAGACATTCTTACTCCCTCCAGTTATCATTTAATTATGATATCAATAAGAACTAAACTTATCTGATTCATCTATGCAACAATTTACTTTCTTTTAATTGTTCATGTGTTATATCTACTTTATTATTTGCTTATATTTTACACTATTACCTTATAGTATCTTAGAATAACGGTTGCTATGCTATGTTCTATGCTCTCATATGCATCTTCTTTGGGCAAACGTTTAAAGTCCTGTAGCAATGCTAACTGTATACCTTCTGGCATATTAAGCATATTCAATGCTAATATTCTTTCAATCTCTTTCTCTAACTTCCATATCTTATCTAGAGCATTTTTACCTTTAGCAAATATATGTATTGCATGATAAGAGTTATGCTCAAGGTACCCTTTTGAGCCTAAGGTTATCTTATTTATAGTTGTATTTAAATGCTTGACTATTATCTGATACCATGAAGATCCATTGAACCAATCTACAGAGAACCTTACTCCAGTAGTAGATGCATTATTAGCCTCATCTAATACCTTTAACTCTGAATCATTATCTGCTCCATTAGGATTCCAATTATTCTTAAGCATATTAAGTAAATGTATGTTTGGATCAGTAATGAAGTCACTATCTCTTCCTGCTATATGTAAAGTCATAATCATCACCATGAATTGTAATTGTAAATAATATTTACATTATATCATTTAATAAGATTTCAATTGTTCTTCATCTTGTTCTTCTTTTAATAATCTTGACTTATACTTGCTGCTTGCTATAGTGAATGTTACTGGAACTGAATCACTCTGTCCTTTGTTTATAGATCTTATCCTATTATAATATTCTTCAAGTAGTAACTTTGCTTTGCTTTCCATTGTTGCAGATGGAAAGAATTGCATAATATAGTATGCTGCTCTAATATTCTGTGCATATATAATATCATGCCATTGTTTATCACTACTATTCCAACTCCTACCAGTATCTGTTTTTATGCTAGAACATGCCTTTGCTAAAGCAGAATCTATTAGTTCATCACTAACCTCACTAGTTGGAGGATTGCCTACCAATCTCCTAACCTCCTGCCTATTAGTTGTTATATCGCCAAATACTTCAGACATAAATAATTAAGACAAGATCTACTTTATCATAACTAATTATATTATACAAATATAGTTAGGTTAGTAGTAATCAATTAATTAACCGTATCTAAATCTTTTATTGAATGTATTTATAGAATCTGTTAGGTTATTTATGCCTTTATTAAGCTCTCTAGCATTATTACTTATCTCATCTAGCATCCTACTTATCTCGCTTAACTCTCTTTCTATGTTAATTAACCATCGCATAATGGTGAATAATATTATTGCACCAAAACCCATCTGTGTTATTTGAGGCAATAATATGTTTAATATTTCATCATTCATTATACGATATTAATATTAAAATATAGATAAAAGATTAAATAAGATCATGAATAATAGTAATTACTACATTTAATTAATAAACTTCATTAAAAAATAATAAAAATTAAAGTTAGAGTATATTTGTTAATCTTACTCCAGCATCCTTACTAGTGAGTAATGGTTGTACCCATTGTCTTATAACATACTTATCCATGCCTTTGTCTATATCTCTACCTTGCTCTATTACAGTTGGTCCTTCTCCTAGCAAGAAGGTCTTCTTATCATACAATGCTGCCTGTCCTTGTGTAAATACGCTATCTACAATAGCAGTTATCCCTGGCCAACCTGGTAATGGGAATACACCCATACCTAAGCGCTCTGGAGTTAATATGGTGTAACCTTTAATGAATGTATTACTCTGATATGCAGCCCATGTTCTAGGGTGCATTACTATGGTATCAACATCAAAGCCTTTATCTGCAATATTAGAGTACTCTGCTGCTATATGATCCAATGGATTGTATGCTGAGAAGTTATCACTTGCACCTAGAGCACTCCATGATTCTTTTGCTACATCATCAAACTTGCTTAACTCTTCTGCTATCTGTTTTGCTACTGCTCTACCTAATGCAGTAGCAGCTGTCTTTATCTGACTTGCAAATGGATCAACAGATGGTCTTAACCTAGCTTCATCCTCAACTGCTAGAGCAACTACATTCTTCCATAGATTGAATTGAACCATAGTGAACTTTGTGTTAAGTACATTAGGCTCTACCATTGGAGGTACTTTCTCACTAGCCTCATACTTGTTTGCTATTGGTACTCTTAACTCTAACTTTGGTACTGGTACTCTAGTACAACCTTCCTGTAAATAGTATTGCCTATATTCTTCACCAATTATCATATTAAGTATCTGTACAGATGTTAATGTTTGAACATGTGGAGTATCTAGTATTCCTGCCTGTAGATGTCTCTCTGCTTGTCTTATATATTCTGCATAAAGTACCTCATACCTACCTTCACCAAGCCTCTTATCTTTGTTTACCTTTATCAATGGTATAAGATTAGCATCTCTTCTAAAGTCCTCGCTTGCTAAAGAGCCTAGATATATCTTGCTTGTATATGGGGAGTAAGTTAATGCTACTCTAGAGTTACTTGCACTCATGCTTATATCACTTGTTGAGTTGTCTATCACTACCATAAATATCACCTATCATTACTCATTATAACTTGATTAGAATAACTTCTCCTTGATGAGCATCACTTACTGTTAGATGCTCATTCTCTTTGCCTATGTATACACCAACTCTCTTCCAGAATGTATTTTGCAGTTCCTGAATCTCTTGCTGTGAGTACTCATTGCTTATGGTTACCCTAGTATCTTCAACAACCTTGCCTGGGGAGCCTACTTTAACTGGTCTGAAAGGTCTTATAGTTCCATCTGCTATAACATAAACCAACCCTGATATACATGCTCTAACATATTTAACATCATTGCTACTAGTTGTAACACTCTCAACTGCTATAGCAAATGGACCATCATCGTTACTGGTAGCCTTCCTAGCCTTGCCTTCTACTATTACTATAACATCACCTCTATCTATGCTTTGATTAGCATCAACTTGGAAGGATCTTACTATGAAGTTAGTATTTGCTATATCTCCTGCTTGAGCCATATCACATCACCTCAAGAATAGTCTATCAGCATAAATAGTAGTATCCTTAATATCTACTGTCCTCTTAGCGTTAAGCATGTAACTTGCATTATATGATGGTTTATGCATGTACATGCTTGCGCTCTTGTTAGATAACATCTCCTCATAAACAGAGGCAAGCTCGTTTAGCAACATCTCACTATCTGCTTCTGCATACTTTGTTCTTTCATTCTCAGCATCTTGCTCACTTATCTTACCTAATGCTAGCTTTGTTGTCACTATTCTATCGATGACCTGCTTTAACTCTGCTAACCTTAGTTTTCTCTTTAACTCTGCTATTATATTTTCATATTCTACAATCTTGTTATTCTCATTTTGATTTGAGTTAACATCTTGCATAGACATCAGTTTAGCATTTGGATGACTTGGACATAAAGAACTACTTTTTGCTTTATCATTTTTATCACCTTTAGAGCATTCATTTAAACATATTGCTATTGATTGTTTATCTATAGCAATATTCATTTTTTTCTTCTCGTGTAAACACTCTCTTAAGCATCTATTAATGTTCTCTTTATTATTGTGATTAGTTATTTTCTTATCATTATTACTAATCTCTTTACTTGCCCTTCTTAGAATACTCATACATGTATACTCTGTTCCATGACACTGAGCAGTTATCATTGCTTTATCTATACCAAACGCTGGATCCTTTACACCTGCTACATGTGCAACTACAAAGCTCTTTGCTATTTCATTACCATCTTGATCTCTAACTATATCCTTCTCATCTACTATTATTGAAGGAGAGACAAACCTTACTATTCCATCCCTTATTGCTTTTATAGCTTTAGCATCAAATATTTCTGCTATAAACCATGCATAACCATTATTGTAGTTAACATCTATTATTGTTCCTACTCTATACTTCTCTTGCTCCTTAAGCAACTGCTCTATGCTTTCTGCCTTAGGATGTGAAAACGTGTTAAAGTCTATTATAAATGGTTTACCTATTGCACTTCTTATGCTCTTTATTATTGCATCTTTACTAACTCCCCAACGATTTGCATTTATACTATCATCTATGAGGAACGATTTTATGAAGAACTTTGAGCCTGATGTAAAGTATTTTATTTTATTCTCCACAGCCATATGGATCACTATCAATCTTTCATGCAATATTATCCGTACATATCTTGTCTCTTACAATTTTCTTCATCTAGACTAGTTAACATCTTTACAATATCAATCTTTGTTAGCTCTAGATAATCTTTTATAATGTCCTGCATGTAAAGTGTATGAAGTTTTTGTTGCAATTGAAATAAGGCTAAAAACATCTCACCATATGATGGTTTGTATTTACAGAATGCCCTATAAAGTGCTTCATCAAACACATTGAATAACTCTCTGACCTTAATGTGGCTAGGGAGCTTATCGCTACTGATCTTTGGATAATTACTCTCTGAATTATTCTCTTGCGAAGGTAGAACATTAATTATATTAACATTGGATTTACAATCTTTTTCATCAGTACTGTTAGTATTACTCTTACAATTACATTTGTTGCAATATTGTACCATAGCTAAATAATAACATAATAATAAAAAAGATCTTTATATAACTAGAGGGATATCAAATGGATTAATTAAATAAATTGATGATAAATGATATAATGTCTGATTATTGATATATTGACATTTTATTTGCTATCATGCGTAATTGACATATCATTCTTTAAATATTCTAAACCAAGCATAGTAAGAATAGCATTTTCACTTAGATTTGGTAACAGTTCCTTTAACTTCTTAACAGCATCTACCATATCAACCCAATTACTTACTATAAATGGTTCAAATTCTGCACTTATGTTTAATTCATTCAACGCATTAGGTTCTATCCTTTCAACCAGCCTCTGATACCATTGCCTACTAACCTCTCTAACTATTGCCTCTCTCTCAGCCCTTATAACACCGTTCATGAAGAATTCTATCTTGCCCTTCAGAGTAGCCATGTTCTGTTCCTCTTCTCTTCCAAGTAATGCTGATGGTACAGTTGAGTTGCCTATTATGAGTCTTTCATAAGCATCTATTAACTGGACTAATTCTTGAACTTTAGGATCAAGATCTAGAGTCTTGAAATCCACATCTTCTTTCTTTGCTGCTATAGCATTAAATGCTCCAGGTTTGAGGCTGTTTACTAGAGCATTGAGCATAGCATCAGCCTCTTCCTTACTCTTATTCGCTGTATTTATTATGAATAATCCATAACCAGCCCACATACTCTCTGCAATCTCTGGTGCATCATATTCTATGAATCTTTGGAGTGCTTTTGCTGCACCAACAACCCTTTGGAGTTCTGAGAATCCATACCAATCACTATTTGATACTGGTGTATATGGTAGATTAACCAAGTATATCATCTCATCTATAGGCAAATATTCATTCTCTGCTAGCATAACTTGGATATGTGTAGGTTTCCATGTAATATCATCAACAATTACCATGCCCAGATATCTAGGATGCACTATCTTCAGCGTGCTTGGTATCTTGCTATTAGTATCATTATAATCAAATAACATACATGCTCTGCCAAACACTTTACTGAGTAGTATAGATATCTTTAACTTTTGATTGAACTCTACTTGTTCATCTATATCAATGAGTCTTTGCATAAGATCATCGTATCTTGCTATCCTTGCCCTAACTTCTTGTTCATTTAAACCCTTCTTTAAGTTTCTCTTTAAATCAAATACAGGTCTTATTCCTCCTCCAACTATGAACTCAACCTTCTTATCCAAAGCAGCCCCTGCTAGAGTAGTAGCCCATACTTTCTCAAAATCTCTATAATCTTCTTGAGTATATGGAGGCATTATTGAGTAATGATTGAATCTCTTGATATGAGCAACTTTAAATATATCACTAGTATTCTCAGCATAATAATTACTGTAACCTCTAAGGCTTCTTCTATATATATTTAATGCTCCTGTAAATATCTTTCCTATTCTACTTAACACCTCATACTTGCTCATATTACTCACCATCTAAAGTATATAGCATCGTACTTACCATAAATATTCTCTTGCTGATAGAATTTTTTACTTGCTATCTTCATGTAAGATTGATTTAGCATATCTTTACATGCAAAACATGCTAAGCATAGAGCCCAGAACAGATCATCGTTCTTATTACTTGGGTGTCTATACTTTATACTTGAGCTATCTGAAATTATCCTCTGCTCAAGCATCTGCTCTATGAGTCTTTTATGCTCCTTTGGTATCCTTATCTTCTTATTTGCCACTAAAGTTATAAGGTTAGATACCATCTGATTCTTTATATTATTTGTAAAAACAATAGCTTTACAATCCATGTACTTCCTTAGTATATCATATGCAATGGCACCTCCAAATCCAGTTGCATCTATAAGAAGTGTAACCCATTTATACTTCTCATACTTGCTCTTAATCATCTCTGCTAACTTATCTAATGTTATATGAGGGTATTCTATAGCATCAATTACAGTTATTATCTTATTGTTAGAATCAATAATATTATCTTTATCTTCAGTTATCTCAACTACAACTAGTGCTGAGTGATCCCTTATCCTTGCTAGATCTAAACCAGCAAATCTTAGTAGATGATTATCACTCATATCCATTCACTTCCTTGCTATTATTATTATTATGAACGTTAATACTCTTAACTAAATGATCTAGCATTACAAGCATGTTAGTATGATGTGATGAATTATATGTCCCTACTTGTCTATATAATCTTCTTAGATCATGCTTTATTATTGCAAGCCTCATATCTAATGCTGAGTATTTGTATCTTAAATCATTTGTATATTTACTCATACTCTTAAAAGATAAAAATAAATAAGATAAAATATTTATTTTAGGTTAGTTGATTTTGTTACTAACTAAACTTTTATTTGCTGCTATACGCTTAATCATCCATCTTAATGCTCTCTGCTGTTCCTTAAAGCGTTTTGCTCTTTCAGTATTGTACTCTATTGCAGATATCTTTTCGTCCCATTCATTTCTATTAGCCTGTATGTATAAGTATGCCTTTAAGAAGGGATTACCTTCTGCACTGCTAAACTTGATATTCTTACCCATTATTATTAATTCTATTTATTAGACAATAACAGTAGAATTTATCTTGATACAAGTACTAACATTTTAACATATGAAATATTCAATATAAAGCTTCTTATAATTATGATTTGTTTAAAGATTTTTGCTCATTATTATCTATTCTCTAATTAGGCTTAATCAGTTAACTTGCATCTGTTCAATTGCTATCCTTTCAATCTTTATATAATCTATCATCTCATAGGAACCTAAGATCTTTAAAGGTATTGATAATGGATTTACCTTTACAGTTAACTTTAATTCTGTTAGTTTACCCTGCATCTCTCCTTCTCTGCCATATCCATGGTAATAATGTAAAGTTTGGTGAATTGCTCTAGCAATTAACGGATTATTATTTTTATAACAATATTTATATATTGCAATACCATGTATAAGTTCATGGCTAATAACCATACAGTTAATAACTCTTGCTAAATAACCCTTTGAATCCCACAAGTATACTCTTATACTTTTGGTACCAGTATCACCATATGGCATTTGTTGCGAAGCAACCATGTAAATATCAAATATCTTACAGAAGCCTTCGAATTCTTCATCTGTAAGGTATAACTTTAAATACTGTTTCCAGATGTTCTTGTAGACTATCTGATCTATCTTATTGTGGTTTGTACAAGTATAGATGAACATATTTATTATTTCTTTAACACTCTTATGAGAATTGAGATTTAGTTAGATAAATATAATTATAATAAGGGTAATAGAAGACAGACTAAATTTAAGATATCTTAACCAAATCTAAATGATGTAGTTTTCTAAAGGTTTTATGCTAGGCCTATTGCTAACAAGCCATTCTAATGCTTTAAGGAACATATTTGCACTCTCAAGAGTAGTAAATACAGGTATGCCCATCTCTACAGCCTTCCTTCTTATCATATACTCATCATCTAACATCCCAACGAACTTCTCAATAGTTAGAGTGCTTGGTATATTTATTATGATATCAACCTCTCTATTGTATAGAAGGTCTATTATGTTTGGTTTTCTATCAGGCTCACTTATCTTATACACTATAGTAACATCCTTAAACCCGTTTGCTATAAGAAACTCTGCAGTATGTTCAGTAGCATATATATTAAAATTCAATGCTTTGAGAAGTGATACTATAGGTAGTATTCTTCTCTTCATTAAGCCTCCAACTGTTAGTAATGCGCTTCTTTTACTATTATTAATATTTAGGTTGTAATTTGATGCTAGTAATGCTTTAACCATTGCGTCATAGAATGTATCCCCAAAGCATGCAACCTCGCCTGTGGATCTCATCTCTACACCTAGCACTATATCTGCTCCTTCTAACTGCATGAAAGAGAATTGGGGTGCTTTAACAGCATAACCTTTAGCATTAACCCATGGTTCTTCAATCTCTGGTAATGCTTTACCTGCTATAACTCTAGCTGCAAGTGATATAACATTAACTCTAGTAAACTTTGATACATATGGCATGGATCTGCTTGCCCTTAGATTACACTCTATAACGTAGATATCATCACCTTTTACAATAAACTGTATATTGAAAGGACCTCTTATCCTTAACGCTCTTGCTATATTCAATGTATACTCCCTTATCATCTTAATATGCTTCATACTTAGTCTTAATGGAGGTATAACCATCATAGCATCACCTGAGTGTATTCCAGCACTCTCAATATGCTCTATGATAGAACATATTATAGCATTTGACCCATCAGCAACACCATCAACCTCAACCTCTAATGCATCAGTTATAAACTTGCTTATAACTACAGGGTACTCTTTACTAACCTCAGCAGCTAATGTTAGATACTTATCCAAATTGCTCTCATCCCATACAACCTTCATGGCAGAACCACTAAGTACATAAGATGGTCTAACTAAGACTGGATATCCTATAATCTTGCAGAACTCCTTTGCTTGCTCTATGCTCTCAAATACTTGCCATGTAGGTTGCTTTATGTTAAGCTTATCTAATAATGCACTGAACTTTGCTCTATCCTCTGCCCTATCAAGGTCCTCTGGATCAGTGCCTAGTATCTTTACATTATGCCTTGCAAGCTTTGGTGTTAGATTATTTGCTATCTGTCCTCCTACACATGTAACTATACCATCTGCCTTCTCCTTCTCATATATATCCAGAACCCTCTCTAGGGTTAATTCCTCAAAGTATAATCTATCAGATATATCATAATCAGTTGATACAGTCTCTGGGTTACAGTTTATAACTGCTACTTCATCAAATCCATTACTCTTAAGACCCCAGATCATGTTAACTGTAGCCCAATCGAACTCTACACTTGAGCCTATTCTATATGTACCTGCTCCCAGCACTATAGCCTTTCTCTTCTTCTCTCTTCCATCATTTATGTTGTTATTATTATAGGTTATATCATCGCTTGAGCCTCCGTATGTAAGGTATAAGTAATTGGTCTTAGCAGGCCATTCAGCAGCAAGTGTATCTATCTGCTTAACCACTGGTACAATACCATGCTTCTTTCTAAACTCTCTAACAGTATTCTCACTTATGCCAAGGTATCTTGCTATCTGTACATCTGAGAATCCTAACCTCTTAGCCTCTCTTATTAACTCTTCATCAAGTTCCTTAACCTTTAACAGAGTACTCTCCATATCTACTATATTCTTAAGCCTATAGATAAACCAAGGATCTATAGGAGTTAATCTAGATATCCTCTCAACACTCCATCCTAACCTTAATGCATCTATTATATTCTGAATTATCTCATCATCTGGATTAATTATAAGCTCTTCCAACTCTTCCTCACCCATAAACCTCTTAACCTCTTTCCTTAATACTCCATCTAACCCAATATCTAACATCCTAAATGCCTTCTGTATAGCTTCTTCAAAGCACCTACCAATAGCCATAACCTCGCCCACAGACTTCATCTGTGTACCCAGCTTTCTATTCACTCTATCAAACTTCTTAAAGTCCCACCTAGGGATCTTAACAACAACGTAATCCAGAGATGGTTCAAAGCATGCTGTTGTAACCTTTGTAACCTTGTTTAATAACTCATCCAATGAGTAACCTAATGCAAGCTTTGCTGCCATGTATGCTATAGGGTATCCTGTAGCCTTGCTTGCTAGTGCTGATGACCTTGATAGTCTAGGGTTTATCTCTATAACAGCATACCTTTCAGATGTGGGCTCTAGGGCAAACTGTATATTGCATTCACCAACAACCTTGCATGCCTCAACTGCTCTTATGCCTACGCTTCTAAGCATATGATACTCTCTATTATTTATCGTTTGAGATGGTGCAATAACCATGTTATCGCCAGTATGTACTCTCATAGCAAGGATATTCTCCATATTACATACAGTTATTGCATTACCTTTGTAGTCACGCATTATCTCATACTCTATCTGCTTCCAGTGCCCTATATACTCCTCAAGCATAACTTGGTGTATCATACTTGCTGCCAAACCTCTCTGTACTATCTCATACAACTCATACTCATTATGTGCAATACCACTACCTTTGCCACCTAAGGTGTATGCTACCCTTATCATAACAGGGTAACCAAGTTCTTTAACTATATCTAATGCTTCTTGCATACTAGTTGCTGCTTTACCTTTAACCACTGCTATTCCATTCTCAATCATGGTCTTCTTGAACAACTCTCTATCACTTGCAATGTTTATACTCTCAACAGACGTGCCTAGAACCCTAACACCATACTTATCTAAGATACCTTGTTTCTTCAATGCCACACCACAGTTAAGTGCTGTCTGTCCACCAAATGAGAGCATTATACCATCTGGCCTCTCCTGCTCTATAACCTTAGCAACCATATCTGGTGTAATAGGTAATAGATACACCTTGTTTGCTAACCTTGTATCTGTCTGTATAGTAGCAACGTTTGGGTTTACAAGTATGCTCTCTAAACCTTCCTCATTTATAGCCTTAAGGCATTGGCTACCAGAGTAATCAAACTCTCCAGCCTCGCCTATCTTTATACCTCCACTCCCTAAGACTAGAACCTTCTTTATTCCATCAAGTAATGGCATTACTACTTCTTAACCTCCTTATCAATAAATTCTACAACCATTATAACTACTACTAATCATGCTAGACATATCTTTCCTGCTACCCTCCTTCCATCAACTCAGCGAATGTATCAAATATGTATTGGCAATCATAGGGTCCAGGTGCAGCCTCTGGGTGGAACTGTACTGCTATTATGGGCTTATCTTTATGTATTATACCTTCAACTGTACCATCGTCTGCATTCTTGAACCATATATTAAACCCTGTACCTTGCAGAGAGTCTGGTTTTACACAGTAACCATGATTCTGACTTGTTATATAACATCTCTTATCTATAAGGTTTAAGCAAGGCTTATTCTGACCTCTATGTCCATACTGTAACTTATATGTATCAGCACCTGCTGCTAATGCAAGTATCTGATTACCTAAACATATACCAAGTACAGGTATATCCATATCAAGTAACTCCTTTGCAAGATCAATTGTATCCTTGCAATGTTTAGGATCACCTGGTCCATTGCTTAGCAACACGCCTTTAGGGTTATATGATAACACTTTGCTTATGCTTACATTATATGGTAGCCTAACAACATTGTAACCAGTCCTTAGTATATTCCTTATTATGCTGTACTTTGTACCAGTATCTATAAGCACTACATTACCCTTACTGCTCTCCTTAATACTATTATCTACCCTATACTCTATAGCATTCATTGTTGATACTTGCTCTACAAAGTTTATATCATCATATCTTTCAGTATCCCTTAATACTCTTCTTAACTCATCAATATCAATATCCTTATCATGCCTACTGCTTATTGCTAGTATACCCATCATAACACCCTTGACCCTAAGCCTCTTGGTAAGCTCTCTAGTATCTATACCATATATCCCAGGTATACGCTCATTGTATAGCCACTCATCTAATGTGTAGTTAGCAAGGTAATGGCTTGCATATGGGGATAGTTCATGTATTATTAATGCACTAGCCTTTATACTATCTGACTCAAAGAACCTTGGTAGATTATAATCATCCTTTACATCGTATGAAGGGACGCCATAGTTACCTACTAGAGGATATGTTAGGCATAGCATCTGTCCCTTGTATGATGGATCTGTTAAAGCCTCAGTATAGCCAACCATCCCAGTGTTAAATACAACCTCACCTACTACAGTGCTTGGATACCCAAATCCAATACCCTTGAATATGCTACCATCCTCAAGCATGAGTATTGCCTTGTATCCATCGTACATTTTACGCCTGAGTGGAATCTTGAACCCTCAAGAACTCTTGAGTATTGCATATTTAAACTTTTTTAACATTAAATTTTAACATTAAAAGGCTATGCTAACTTTAGTACACCATACAAGCTTGTACTCTATTGTTAGTTAAAAGTTATAACAACAATAGCAATATAGCAGTAATAACTAACTGATATATGGGTTTAGTATTCTATAAGTTATCATAAAGTAGAGACCAATAGAAGAATAAATACATGTCTATACTTAATAGACAGTGCTAACAGTAGAGTGAGAAGCCCTTGCTTTATATAAGGAGAGAGAAAACTAAATAATAATATAATGCTATTCAAAGCAATCCATTATCCACAATGGTATCAAGTAATATGCTAAGTGTAGCAAGCATATCCTTCTTACTTAACCTTAAGCCATCACTAAACTTTAACAGCATAAGTAAAGCAAGCATATCGTAATCTGTATGTGCCCTTCTAACATATGCATTAACTATACCTAATCTATCCTTGTTGCTCTCTATGAACTCTTTCCATCTCTTTATCCCTTCAATAGCACTGCTTAAATTATATAGTACCTCATCCATGCTATAATCATCTTCATTACTTATGTTGAATCTTACCATAGGTATGTAAAGTAAACCAGAGTATACCATATCTCCACGCTTAATCATCCTCTCAATAATCTCATACTCCCTCTCCTTAGGTTCTATCTGCCCATAATCTGGTTGGAAGTATGCTATTATACTTCCATTGCTATCGTATATCTTAAAGTAATACTCCTCTTGCTCTAAATCCCATCTCCTTATCAATACTTAATAAAATAATAGTACGGTAATTAATTTTTATTTGATTTATTTATTTATCTTTTATTCACATTGTAGTGTCATTAATAAGCCTTATGCTAATGTTACAATGCCTTGAACTGTTCAGTCCATCGTATGTATGCCTTGATCATCTCTGGACTAACACTTGGCTTCCTATTCTTAAGGATCTCCTTGAAGTCACTCATAACTATACTCCTAGTCTTAGCATTACCATCATATGCTTTACCACTCTCAAATAACTCATTTACAACCTTTAACTGCACCCCTTGACATATATCCCTTATATCACTTGCTGAGTATCCCTCTGTTATCTTTGCTAACTCCTCCAATTTCAAAGAAGGGTCTATGTTCAACTGCATGGTATGATACTTGAAGAGTTGCAATCTTGCATTGTAATCTGGTAAACCAACATATATCCTCTTCTGGAACCTCCTAAGGAATGGCCAATCTAAACTCCATGGCTTGTTGGTAGCCCCTATAACGTACAATTGTAACTTACCAGCTTTATTGGTTATACCATCCATCTCTGTAAGGAACTGGTTCTTGACTCTAACCTCTCCTCCTATCTCATTACTTCTGGTACCAAGTAATGAATCAACCTCATCTATGAATAATATTACTGGCACATTCTCCTTGCTTGCTATCCTTCTTGCCATTGAGAATAGTTTTGCAACGTTCTTCTCAGCCTCTCCTAGCCATTTGCTCATCATAGAAGCAGCATCTACATTTATAAAATAACCCTCTATCTCACTTGCTGTTGCTGCTGCAAGTAATGTCTTACCATTACCAGGGGGTCCATAAAGCAGTATACCTCTAGGCCAACCAAGAGGGAATAGATCTGGTCTCTGGGTAGGGTATATTATGCTCTCCCTTAATGCTCTCTTTGCATCCTCTAAGCCTATAACCTCATCCCACTTTACATTTGGTTTATCTTTTAATACTAGATCATCAAAGTCTGCCTTTAGTATCTCAACACTACTAGCATTACTACTACTGTTGCTGTTATTATTACCATTCCCACTATTATTGCTAATGTTAGTGTTGATACTCTCATCTCCTCTACTACTTACCTTGCTCATTCCATTACCTTGATCCTTGCTAGAATTATCAAACTGAAGCGATGGAGAAACGTTATCGAATCCCCTAGCCTCTTGTAACGCCTTTATCCTATTTTGATAAGCCTTTGCCCTCTCTATGTATATCTTGTTTAATTTGTAGTCTGGGTATAGACTAACCAGTTTTAGTAGTGCATCAACAGCTCTTTGGTAGTGCAATATTGCATGTGGTTTTGCACCTTGTGAGTCTAGCCTTATAGCCTCTGCAGCATGTCTACTTGCAATATTCTCTAACTCTTGGGGTGCCAATGTCAATTAGCTCTCACCCTGCATTATAAGTAAGGATTTACCTATAGCATGATGTTAAATATTCTAATAAAATAACTCAATTAATATTGACAACTTTGCAGAGAAGGAAGCTCGTATATGATGCTATTACCATCTATGCATGGAAGCTCAATAGTAACGTTTGAAGGAGTAGTATATTCTATATTTACATTTATAAGTTCTAATCCTATGCAATTCAGTATATTATTCATTGTATCACTTAGATGGTTCACATCTTTCTTGATGGTATTTAATGTATGTAGTGTTCTCTCAAGTAAAGATAAGGTTTCATTTAGATACACTAATGTCTCCATTCTTAGTTTTATATTGCTTAGTATTATCCTTATCATATCTATTAATGTTAATATTATAAGATCGTCATTACTATTATTAGTATAAGTGTAAACATGATCATCTAATCTATCATTAAGATTGCTAATGTAAGTAGATATATTGTTGTGATTATTACTATGAGTTAATCCAAATCTATTAATAAAATCATTCTCTATTCTATTGTGTATTGAGTTTATTGCTCTTATCTCAAACTCAAGTTCATATAATGCATTTATAATCCTTCTTTTTGGATCGTTCTTGAATAACATTATAATCACCTTAAGCCAACATAAAAACAAAATAATAGGGATATTATTTAATTTTTATGCTATGATCCATAGTATGGCTATACTCGGTTATGTGCATCACTATCACTATCATTATACTCTCCTTTACAACATCTCCTCTCTTAATATTGTTGTTCAGCATAGTAGATCACATCATTAATATTACATTGTTTATTCACAGCCAATGCATTAACTTACCAACTTTGTATCCTCACTACTCATACTAGGCAAGTCTGGGAACTTCTCCTTCATCTTGCTCTCAACTACATTAGCTGCCTCTTCAAGTATCTTGCTTGCTTCCTCATTGGCATACTCAAAGTTTATATTGTAGCCTCCTACCTGTCCAGCATCCATTAGTATTCCTCCTAAGAGCTCTGATATCTCACTCATCTCATTATCTACCTCTGGCATCATGCCAGATAGACCAGACTTTACATTCTTTACTACAGCCATTGCTGGACTTAATGTTACTACAACATCACCCAACTCAGTTACAGTGCTTAATCTTAACTGTATCTGTTCTAATGCAAGCTTTGCTTGTGTAACCATCCTATTCAACTTCCTTATCTGTGCTAACTCATTTGATAATACTGCAGAGTATTGAGTATCATGTGTCTGTATAGCTTGAACTATCCTCTTAAATAGAGATTGATCCTTCTCTCTTAACTTCTGCGCTATTGCATCTAACTTCATTATCTGCATCTGCAGCTTCCTCTGAGCCTGCTCTATCCTAGGCTTTAATGGACCTGCTGGTTTTACTGCATTCTGTAACCTCTCTCCCATACTAGGCTCATTTGATTTTGCCCACTTTGATGCAAATGACATAGCCTTACTTGTAATCTAATAACTAATACTGCTATGTGCCATCTATTTGATCAATGCTACAAATAATATTAACTTGTTACTATTTGTATTAATAGTCTGATATTACATAATTAAGAGAGTTCTCATCACCTATTATTGAACCGTTTAATGTTAGTATTGCTGCTTTTACTATATTATTGTTATTACAGATTAACCTTCTAAACAATGGTACTGCTCTCTTGCTTCTATCCTTAATTGCTGTTATATATCTATTAAATGATGGCATTACTATTATATCAATAATGTTATTATCATAACTAGTGTAATGACTGAGATTATTAATATTATAACCATTACACTCATCAGTGTTTACTCTAACCTTCATGATAACCCATACCCTCTCCCCATGAATAATGCTGTCTCTCTTCAATAGTATAGGATGTACATGACCCATAACTACCCTCTTAAGCCTATCTAACCTTATTCTTGGCATTGTATGTCCATGGAAGAGCAGTGTATCATCAAGGATAAGCATGTTCTTACTAGCATATCTAATATCAGTAGGAAGCAACTTATCTATGCTTGAATCATGGTTACCCTTTATGATATGTATATTGCTAGAATTGATATGTTTAAGCAACTCAGTGAAGAAGTATGGTATGTTTAACCACTCTGTTCTACTTACCTTGCCTATACTATCCTTAATATCTCCAAGCAATACTAGATCTGTGCATTCTAGTCTATGAAATATACTAATTATATCATTAAGCATCTCTTGCATGTAAGAATTATCTAATTTTATTCCTTTAGCATTAAAGGAGGATTCAAACCCTATATGTAGATCAGATACTACAAGATATCTCTTATAATCATTCTCATGCTCAAGTATAAGCATAGGATATGGATATACTATCCTTACCTTCATATGTATTAGTTAAATGGTAGTAAAATTTATTTATTCAATATACGCAAGAGAAGTGATAGATATTTAATTAAAATAGAATAAAAGTAAATAATAGATAAATAAAATTGTAAGGTTGATTCTTTATATAATTTCTATTTTTATTAACTATTGTCTATTAAATTTATCTTATTTTCATATTTTAAACTTTACTTAAGCTGATACCCAATCTCCTCCATCTATCCTATAGAATATCCTTGCTACGCCAGAGCCATCATCTGTTGCAGTTATAGTTATTACATCACCGTCCATTATAATTGCTCCATCACTTATGTTAATGTTTACACTTGGTGGAGTATTATCTAATCTAACTTGAATACTCTTCGTGCTTCCAAACTTATTGCCTGAGAATGCTCTGTAGTATATTGTATATGGACCATCGCTTAAGGTATTTGGTACTGTGAATGTTATAGAGTTATTATTAGAGGATACCCAATTGCCATCTACTGGAGCATTACTGCCTTCAACTATCTGGTACTGTACCTTTAATGATGTGTAAGGTGTACTTACAGTTACTGGTGTCTGAGAAGATATGAAGGTTACACCATTACTAACTGCAACAGGATTACCAAACTCTATTGCAACAGAGTCTAATGATATCTTTGTAAATCTTAGAAGTCTAACAGTACCCCTATTTGCTATATTGTCTACAGCATAGAACTCAACTGTATGATCACCCATTGCTAGATTGTCTGTAGGCACGTTAACTGACATAGTAGTTTTTATATTATCTAAGGAATAAAGTATTATTGTTATTAAATCACATATTTAGGTTATTAATTAATACGGATTAATTAATAAAATTTATTTATAAGATGCTTGTAGTAGATCTTGGAGTTAATAAATATGAGCATGAGTATAAACATAAGAAGGAAGAAACTCATAATAGTATTACCTATGCTTGCAGTAGGAGCCATATCTTTACTATTTTCATACATATATAGTTCAATGATACTAACTATCATTGGGCTAGGGCTTGTCTTCTGGGCTTCTGTATTATACTATACTGTGTCATCTTACCATATACCTAGAGAGTTCATAGATGCATACTCTAAATCCTACGCTGATACTATAGAGCATCTAAGGACTAGGTTAGGTCATACTAGCAGCAAGGCTATATTCTTCTACCCTAAGAGCCTTAAGGGTATAATGCATGGATATGTAGCATTCTATGATAGCAATGGAAGCGATGATGTAAGGAATCTGTTAAGCCTTTACATTAATGATGTAGAGGATGGCAATGGTATGAGTTCAATTACTCTTGAGACGGGAGGTACAAAGCAAAAGTATATTATACTTAAGGCTTACTCTCAGGGTATAATAGATCTTATAGAGGGTAAGATAGAGAAGAACCTTGCTCTTGTAGATGTTGAGGAGTTAAAGCATACTCTTTATAAGGTTATGGTTGAGGATCTCATGCTTATGGATGATATAATAATTGAATCTAGTGATAGCATTATTAAAGTAAAGATAGTAGGCAAGGATAGTGCAACTTTATGCTCAAGTATAGGGGATCAATCTCTATGCCCATTATGCTCAAGCATAGCATTAGCAGTAAGTAAGAGTACAGGTAAGGGTGTGGTTATAGAAGAGAGTATAATCAAAGGGAAGAGTGTTAACAATACATTAAGATTGATCGATTTATAGGGGTGTGAGCAATGTACTCCTTTGCTGTTAGTTTATGGGATATAGGTCTATGGCTAGGGGTATCAGCAATAATACTGCTTATAACATCAGAGCTCTTAGCCCCATACTATGGGAGGAGTAAGATAGCTATAGATGTTAAGAGGCTTAGAACTGTAGCAATAGCATCAGGGATAACCTTCCTTATTATAGCTATAGTTAGGATAGCAGCAATAATAGGGTAGTTGGCTATGGTGAAGAGGTTAATGGCAATAACTACAGATCTTATAGTTATAGTTGTAATATCATTAGGATTGTTATCATACAATGCTTATGCTATGCTAGAGGATAAGGTACATGATGCACTTATTGCAATAAGAGATGCTGATAGCGTTGGTGCAGATACAAAATATCTAGTAGATAGGCTTAATAACATTTTAAATTTAATAAAGGAGGTAGATGATGGTAGTCTTAAATCATGCTTAAGCAAAGATGAGTGTATAGCAAAGGTTAACAGCGAGATTGATGCATTAATAAATGACTCAAGGATTCTTAAGGAGACAACTGCTAGTAAGAATCTTAATACCCTTGCCATGAATATGCTAGTATATGCACCTATAGCAGGGTTCATAGCCTCGTTAGTAATAACTATCTTATACACAAACCTAAAGGATTACCTTAAGAGGAGGATAATGGAGATGGAGGTGAGGAGGGTTGAGGAGGAATGATGAATAGCAATACTTTTCTTAATGTAATGAAGTCAAGGCTCTTCCTACTTACACTAGCAGTATTGATAACATTAAGCATGAGCATAGCCTATGTAGCATCTGTACCTAGGGAGCATGAGAGGTTCATTAGCCTTAGTACACTAGGCAGCAATATGAAGGCTAGTGATTACTATCCAACTGGTAGACCAGATATAGGCTTGAACGATAATGTAAGATGGTATATACAAGTATACAATAACATGGGTAATGCTGAGTATATAGCAGTAAGGGTTAAGGTACTCAATGCTGAGCAAAATGCTCCAGATGATAATAACCATACCCCAAGCCCTGTAGAGCATGTTTATGAGTTTAAGCATTTTGTTGCTAAAAGCGATACCCTAACAATACCATTTGAGTGGAGTATAGTATCAGTGCTTAGTATAGGTAATGAGAAGGTTATAAAGGAGATGGTTATAAATGGTGAGAGAGTTGAAGTTAATGCTAAGGCAGTTGATGGTAAGAACTTTAGGATGGTCTTTGAGTTATATCGTTACAATCCAGATAGCAAAGAGTTTGAGTTCTCATGGTTAGATAGTACTAACACTAAGAGGAGTGTGTGGAATCAGATATGGTTCAACGTAAAGTAGAATTGGGTAAGAAGAAGGACGAGGTAGGAAGGCTAAGGCTAGATGATATACTCAAGGATGCAGATAAGAAGGATAAAGATGAACTCCTTGAGAACCTTGTTCTATACTCCTTAAATAGTAACCCTAGGAGCGTTAAGGATATAATCACTACAGTAAAGACAAGCATAAATGGTAGGAGTGATCTAAGAATAGAGGATGATGAGATAATCTATGCTATTAAGAGGCTTGAGTATAAGCATATCCTACTTTACAACTCTAAAGCAGATACACTAACCAAGTTCATTAAAGACTTCTATCTTAGTATGACCCTATGGTTAGTTGCTATTTCAACTTGTGTAACGTTACTAGCAGTTTATGTTATCCCAGATGTCATGCCATGGAGTATAGTTAGAGTTATTGCTGGTGGAGTCTTTGTTCTATTCATACCAGGGTATGCTTTAGTACAACTTCTATTCCCAAAGAAGGAGATGGATATGGTTGAGAGGATAGCATTTAGCATAGGCTTAAGCCTTGCAGTAGTACCTTTAGTAGGATTTCTCTTGAACTATAGCCCATGGGGGATAAGGCTTGATCCTATAGTAGCATCTATAAGTGCTTTAAGTATGGTCTTAGCATTGGCAAGTGTATATAGAAGGTATCTTATAAATAGGGATATAATCAAGGGTAATGAGACATAATTATCATTTAACATATCTATTAAGTAAAGCGCTTATATTATCAACTCTTTTATATCCTCCTCACTGAATATACTATCATCACTCTCTATGAACTTACAGCAGTACTCTTGCATAAAGAGCCTACCCTTGATTCTCTTCTGCAACTCTATATGCTCCTCATCTAATAACATGTTTAATGCAACCATGTAAGGTAAGGTTAATGCATAGTAACTGTTCTTTCCTTCTAGTGCTTCACTGTATATCTCATAGAAGGCTCCTGCTCTACCTCTAGGGGTAGATACCCATACTATAAATGGATACGTCTTTGCTACATATCTCTCAATGGCATCCCTAACCCTATTCTGATCCTTTAACCTAAAGAAGGCTGCCTCATCCACAAATATAAAACTTACATCATCCAATCCTCTTATAGCATCTATGTTTACTGCAGGATAAACCTTGAAGAAGTATCCATTGAATAACATTATACTTGTGTGATCCTTGCTCTTTATAAGCCATTTCTGCCTCCTTGTTATTATACCCTCTAGCCTATTAAGCAACTCTCTAGCATGCTCAAGTCTAGTACCACTTACTATGCATAATCTCTTATTGCCTAGATTCCATGTTAGTGCAGCATGTAACATGAGCCTTAGGGTTATCTCAGTCATACCTATTCCTGTTGCTTTATTAACTATTACTAGTCTATGCTCCTTAACCTTATTATAGTAATCAAGTTCGTAAGGGTATATATCATGCTCTTTACCATCTTTCATAGGTAAACCTAACCATCTGTTGAACTCAACAAAGTCTAATGGTATAGTAGTATTATTATTATTATTATAATAATTACATGTTTTCTTGCTCTCCTTCTCTACTTCCCTCTTTAGAACCTCTAATCTATTAAGTAGATTCTTTAGTCTTCTGCTCATACTCGTCTATCAACTCCTTAACCTTCATAGTTACTTGTCCTTCCTCAAGCATATCTAACCTTGCTTTGTAAAGTTGTACTATCATCCTTAATGCCTTTAATCTTAAACCTTCATCATCACTGCTATGATATATAAGCCATGCCTCCCTTAGAGCCTCACCTAATCCATCAATACATAACTTATACTCTTTCAACAATTCTCCTACGCTATTATTATTTTCTATCTCTTTAGATATATCACATAATATATTCTCTATTATACTGCATACTCTAGCATCTGATATACCAAGTGCACTTGCTATCTCCTCTACAGTAAGGTTCTTTAATAGTAGGGTGTAAACCTTTTGCTTTAATGTGTTCTTCTTTGCATGTCTTCTTTTCATAAGAATCCATCTATATTATTTATTTATTAGATTAGGGTAATGACTATTATAGTTGTTATAGATTATTTTTACTAATTATAAAATTGTCTTGCTCTTTTGCAAAGTAATATTAATGCTTCTCCTCTAGTGCAATTATGCTTATCAGCTATTGAGTCTAATATTGTTATAACCTCTTCATATTGCTCTTTACTTAATAGTATGCTTAATACCTTTAGATTACTTTTTGTAGAAGAGGATAATGCTCTTTTTATCTTAGCCCTATCCTTGTATACAATCTTATTACCACTAATAACATTGGTTGTTACACTCTTACTTGCTAACATATCTTTGATCTCATCCTTTGTAATGTAGAATCCTTTACATATCTCATCTATAGGAATACTCTTACTCATATCAACTATCAAGTTAGCCAATTTTAGAGGTATAACCCTACCACGTATCATATTAAGATTAACCATGAGCATCTTTGCTTGGGTATCATTTACATCTAGATTTATGCATGGAACCTCCTTCATGTTTAATTGCCTTGCAGCTTTGAATCTATGCTCTCCTCCTATTATGCATCTATGCTCTAATGGTATAGTATTACACTTACATGCTCTAGTTACTATAGGTTCTATTATTCCATACTTGCTAATCTCTTGTATTAAAGCATTGAACTCTCTCTCGTTCATAGAATTAGGGTTGCTAGGATCCTCATGAAGTAGATCTATATTAATCCATTCAATATTATATTTCATATCAATAATTTATAACGTAAGGTATGGTTATTAGTAGTTACATTACGCAGCATTATAATTAATTAATTGATATTTGAGTTATGCCATATGTAGTAGTATTTCTTTTCAGCAAGTAATGCTATATTTGATATAGCTTTAGCAAGTATATATTTATCATATAGCACATCGGTAGAGTATTCTCTACTCCTACCTATGGCATTCTTCACAGCAAACCTTATCTTTGATACTGTATTTATTATGTTTGCTAATTTATCATAGTTCATGTTCTCTAACATATTGTAACAATACTCTTTGCTTACTGCTAACACTGGATTAAATCCATTCATCTCCAATTCCTTTAATGCAAGAATATACTTACTATCAGGCTCATACACTATCTCTCTCATACCTGCTTTTATGAAGAAAGGATTGTACTTACCCATTACAGCTACACTCTCTACATACTTCTTACCTACTAATGGCATTGTACTCTTAACTAAGAGTGTTGCTAAACCTATCCCTCTAAACTTTGGCAGTACTACAACCCTGCTTATGGTTATGAAATCTCTGTTTACCTCCTCAGCACTAACTACTCTATTCAATGCTATATTCCTACCCTTACACGATAATGGAGGTATACTGTATACTATTACGCCAACAATTGTGTTATGATCCATAACTGCTTTAAACACATGTTTTATACCAAATGGTTTACCACTTCTGTAATGGAACTCTTCTAATGCCTGCCAATCCTTTATACTACCCTTCTCTATCCTTACTCTATCTAGTATTGAGCACTTGAATTTATGTTCATTATAGTTGCTATTATCAATATTATTAGCATTATATGTTACTGAAATATTTGAACCATAGTATTTATGTATGATAACATTAGGCTTAAGATCATGCTCTAGATCATCATGTGAAGTTGCTAATAATAAAGTATACTTATTTGTTCTAGCAATCTTTGTAAGCAAGTATGCCACAACCTTTGCTGTATCTCTATCAAGCAGCGAGCAGAACTCATCAAATACCAATGTACACTTACCATTGTTAGAGGAGAGTATCTTTGCTATCCTATATCTATACTTTTGTCCATCACTTAGCTCTCTATATCTTCTTAAGAATATATATGCATCGTTAAGCCCTACCATGCTTAACAATCTTATCGCATCCTCAGTATCCCGCCCTATGCTATCTATGAGTAGTTCGTCATCATCAATATTTATATCTCTTTCAACTATTACCTTTCCAAATATGCTCTCGTATCTTGAGATATGTTTAACTAAAGCTTTAAGCAGTAACGATTTACCAGCTCCAGATTCTCCAGTTATATACACTATATCCCCAGCCTTTATATCAATCTCTAAATTATTAATTATCTTAAATAACTTTTTATTCAATGATATACCAAATGCCTCTGCTATATCAAGTGCCCTCTTACTATTAATTATATTAGTATAATCTTGCTCAAAACCTATATCTATAGAAAATATCATAGTATGTTATGATAAAAGATAAAAATTGGTTATTCACATAATTATTTATTATTGTCTGTTGTATAACACTATTCTATGGATTCATCAATAACACTTTTCTTCTTGTATAAGGCAATAGCATACTGTAATATATCTATCTGCTCTCCTTTCTTAACATCTCTATCAAGAGTAATGTATACACTTGGCAAGTTCTCTATGCTCCTCTCTCTAACTATCTTACTTACCCATTTAGCACTTATTCCAAATATCTTTGCTATATGTCTGTATGAGTATGTTAAAGAGAGCAAGTGTATGCATAACTCTTGTAACTCTCTTATATATGCTCTCATATCTTGATCCTTGCTTGCTTTTATATCGTCTATTATTGCTCTAATCTCTTTACAGTTATGCATTATAGCATCTAACTCTTCTCTTACTCCTTGCTCATCTTCCAGCTGCTCTGCTAGCAATGGATTATTCTTTAGCTTTGCTACTAGATCTTTTACCATTGATGCTAAATCTTCACATGTAACTTGCATATCAGCTATTGTTAATAGAACCTTCTTACCCTTGCTACTATTATCATGATTATTATTGTATGCTATGCCATTCTCATTATAGCAATTATAATCATTGTTGCCATTACTATTATTACCATTCATGTTACCTCTAATTCTTACCATGAGGTACTTCTCTGGTAATGCCTTAAGTATTACAGTCTTCGCTATCTCATCAGATAGATCCCTTAATATCTTATCTGCTATCTTATCTATGGGATAGCCCATCAACTCTAATTCTTCAGCTAAATCAGCAATATCCTTTGCATGTATCCTATTGAACCTTCTATACTCTTCTAGCAGTTTCTCTTTCTTATAGTTGTATGAGGCAAGAGTTTCCAGTGTCATGCTATGATTAGTTCCTCATTGCGTATTAATGGAACTTTCTTTATTTTTACTCCGCCACCATCTCATATAGAATCTATAGTAACATTTCCTGCATAAATCACCAGCATATATCTCCTTTATGTCATTACATGCTTTACATTTCCTAATATGGGGAACGTTAATACTTTTTACCATAATATCACCTAACAATACTTCCATTCCTCTATCTTCTTGAGTGTATACACTATATCTGTGAGCGCTGCTGTTATCTCCTTATCATTCATGCTAGGCTCATTCAACCTTATCCACTCGCTAACTACTGAGCATATAGCCTTTGGGTCATCGAGTCCTTTGCCTACAAGTACACCTAGTATGTATGCTATCTGTATCTTTGTATCCTCCTTCTTTTTGTAATTACTTATCATACAATATCCCACCCCATATACATATTATCGCATTAAGTAACTCAATAAACTCACTCTCTCTGATGCTGCCAACCCATGAGGCTAGTGCATAAGCATTGCAGTCTATTAGTAGTGTATATGAGTTACTATACATGCTAGCATAGCAATATGTATGCTTAAGCCTATGATATATAGAGGTAAGATAATCAATGTACGTATCTGTGAATACTATCTTATCGTCATCATCTATTCTAACTATGCCAAGGTTCAAAAGCCTGTTTATTGTATCAGGTAAGTTGCTCATGATACCCTTTCTTGTATTTACACACTCTATTAGTACCATCCTTAACATCACCTAGTAGCATACATATCTAAGATCATGCTGCTAATTACATATGCATATACTATCATCCTAATGCCTCCGATCTTATTTCTATCTGCACGTAATCTAGTATCATGCTTTGACATACTATTGCTAATAATTAGCTCTCTATTCTTGGAGTTGATATACTCTGTCATAATTTTATTTGTTAGGTCAAAATATTTAAACTTGCAGATCAAAATATTTAAACTTTATGGTTAATATATATAAATAATATATAAAAATGATAAAAATTTTCATAGAATTTTAAAGGTTAACTGAATTATGATCCCTTTGCTTACTGATCTGAGTAACTTGTATACGCATCTTTTGATTCATGAACTCCCTTACTATGAACCTGAGTAATTCTGCTCTACTCCTTATCCCTAACCTCCTTGCTTCATCACATGCAAGATACTTGTCCAGTTCTGCTAACATCTCTTTAGGCAATGGTACGTAATCCCAATCATGCCTAGCCATATTACAGTAAGCATACACGAAGTATATTTTAAATTTTATGTATTAGTACTATTTTCTGCCAAAATTTTTTAGATAATCCTAAGATGGTGAATTAATAACTTTATTATCATAGTCTATATACACCACATTATCTGCATAGATTCAATTAATTAGTAACAGGGATAGTGCTAATTTAGTGAATAAGCCTATAAGCAAGATAAACCAATATAGTATATGGTAAAGAGATGCCCTATATGTGGTTGTACAAAACATTATATCATTGGTTGTCATGAGCATTGGTTAAAGCATGATAAAGAAGAAGAGCAGGAAGAGGCTATGGAAGATAAATAAATTAAGAGAACACACAGATAATCTATTTTATAATAATATTATATATTTAGCTGGTATTAATCACTTCTAGCATGGGAATATCATATGAAGTTAATCCGCCAAAGATAATAGATAATACTACTGATAAGTTTAACATCTATGCATTAAGGAGCAAGCTTGAAAAGTTCTACTCTAGGATAGAGATGCTTAAAGGCTTGGTATACTCAATACATGTAACAGATTCAGTGCTAGGTATAGCAAGGTTATCAAGTGTAAGTATAGCAAGTAGTATAGTAAGCAATTATAATCAGAGGGCAAGATGCAGCATAAGGGTCAGGGATAGGAATATGAATGCTATAATGCAGTTGGTTACTGATGCTATACTAGCAAGGATAGATGGTCTGCTTATAGTGAAAGGTGATGAGCCTAGGCATAAGAGCATAGACTCTGGTCTTACTGCTAGCAGTGTAGTTAAGATGCTTAACGAGTATGGCTTTGCTGATCATATAAAGCTATTTTTATCTATAGCAGAGAATGCAAGTGAGCATGAGTTACTAAGGAAGATGAGTTCAGAACCTTATGGCTTCATAACCCAGAGTATAACAAGCATAGAGCGTATAGCAGCACTTGCAGATATAGTAAAGTCTAATAATAAGTGTATTATACCATGTATAATGATACCATCTAGCAAGAATAAGGCATCTGCAAAGAATATTAACCTAGACTGGAGTAATTATGAGAATAATATAGAAGAGTTTATAAAACAGGCATACATTATATGTGGGGAAGTAATGATCACCTCACCAAACAGCTTCAATGATGGTGTTGAGATAATTAAACGATTAAGCAAAGAGGTAATTTAATATGGTTAAAAGATCAGAGGAGGAAGGGATGAGGTATAGCAAGGATGATAAGGAAGGAAGATCTTATGTAAATTCTAAAAATGGTATTACTAGCATTATAGATAGTTATCTAAATAACAGGAGAAAAGGTCTAACAATATTCAACTATGCTACAGGCATATATCCTAGATCAAGTACGTTGATAAATGCTACTAGAAGGCTTGCTGTTGATGACCCAAAGTTAAGAGAGTTGTTCATAAAGGGCAAGAGGTCATGGATAAATATTCAGAAGCGTGCAGGCTTGAGTTACATAGCAGATCCTATGCTTGATTGGGATGATATATTTAGACCATTCTCAAGAGTTAATGGTATAGAATTAGGAGCATTGAACAGGTTCTTTGAGACCAATACATTCTATAGAAGGTTAGTAATCAAGGATGAATTAAGGGGTTATGGTGATATAGTAGTAAAGCATCTAGCATTAGATCTAATAGGTGAGCCTAGTGTTAATAACAATAGGCGCTCTAGCAAGAATAGTAATAGAAAGGATGCTATAAAGTACAAGAAGGTTGCATGTATACCAGATCCTTACACATTCTCATATATGAATGAGAATAGATACTATAAGAGTTATGAGGATTATATTCTAGCAGTAGCAGATATGCTAAATGCTGAAGCAAGGACACTTGCTGATAATGGTGTTGATATAATACACATTAATGCCCCAGCAATAGCATACAATGTAAGTAATGGTGTTGATGTTGATATTAGCATTGTAAAGCAAGCAGTAGAGAAGGTTAAGAGCAATGTTAAGAGCAAGGTGTACCTGTACCTATACTTTGGTAATGTATCTAGCATATTTGATAAACTCTTGGATATAAAGGTTGATGGTATAGGCATAGATGTTACAAGTACTAAGATAACATCTATCATAGATTACAGCATAGATAAGGATCTTATTATAGGCATAATTGATTCCATGAACACAAAGTTAGAGGATGTAAGAAGTACTGCAAGTGCCTTAAACTTCATATTGAATAAGATTAATGCTAAGAGTATAGCATTAACAGTAAGTAACAGTTTAGAGTTCTTACCATATAGATTTGCTATTAAGAAGTTAAGCATATTAGGTAAGATAACAAGGTTATTAAAGATGAAGCAGGAAAGTAAAGTCTAATGATATAGTATAACTAATGATATAGTATAAATGATATAGTATAAACAGTAATGATCAATACTAACTAATAACATACATCATTATTATTTTACTATTACTGTATCTTTAGCAAGTACAATATCTATAATATTCTTTATCCCATTCATATCCTTATCTATAGATACACTTAATGATTCTAAGGATCTAGTGTAACTAAGCAGTTTATCCTCAGCATCCTTGATATCCCTTCTAGTAGAATCTAACAGTATTTTTAATTCATGTAGCTTAGTAGTGTACTTTGCCATTCTAGAGTTTAGATCATTCAATGCATCATTATACTTCTTCAACTCAATTATATATCCATCTATACCATCTATAAGCATAAGTATATTCTTTGCATCCTTATCACTATCTTTCATCTGTATTCTACTAGTGTATAGTGCTTCATACACCTTCCTTAATATAGCTATTAATTTATCTTTATCTATATTCATTATATCTTCTATATTACCTGTGACTCTCTCAAGTATGGACATCTCTTCTCTACTGAAACCTATCTCGTATGAGTACTTGTTAATTGCTCTTGCTATCTTTGCTATAGCCTTGCTAAGATCATTAAGCAACATGCTATACCTATGCTTGTACTTATCTTGCATATCCCTCATAAGTTTGTAATCATGATCATCATCTATCTCTGCTATAGCAGCAAGGATATCCCTCTCCTTACTCCTTAATTCATCTAATCTAGAGTTAAATGCTGCTATACTCTCTTCTATACCTTTATACTCTTTATATGAACTCTTTACCTTAGATATTAGGTTTATGCAACGCTCTATAGTATCTAACCTCTCCTTTATCAACCTCTCCATGCTATGCATCTCATCCTCCTTACCTTTAAGGCTAAGCAGTATATCCTTCAATGCCTTAGCCTCCTTTGGGAAGAATTCATATAGTACTCTCCTATGCGAGCCTGCAGCATCCCCTATGCTCTTTAATATCTTTGCTATACTGCTCTGCAGTGATAGGATACCTTGATGCAGATCCCTTAAAGATCTATAGTTGTACTCTACACTTAACTGCTTACTTGAACTTATAACACTTATTAGTGTATGCTTACTCCTCTCTATAGTTGCTATTATATGGGTAGAGAGCTCACTACTCTTATACTTGCCTTTACTCCTCTCCATATCCCTTGCTAATTCATGCAACTCTCGTATCAATGAGTTAACCTCATCTACTATCTTGCTTATCCTATCATGGTAATAGGATGGTGTGTACTGCCTCACACTCTCTCCATATACAGATATCATATCGGAGATGGAGTTACTGTATATCCTAGCAAGCAAGTCTTCAATCTCTTCAATAGTTAACCTAATGCTCTTAAAATCGTTATCACTTTTGCTACCATCCACATTTATACTCTCCTTACTCCTCTTGAATATCAATGGTTATAATATTGCAAGGTAATAGTTATACATTACCTTATCTATTCTAAATCTCTAGATAGAGGAAGGTTTATTTCCATGTATGTTAAGCATTTAGATATGCTATTCCCATGCCAAGAGATAGGCTCGTTAAGGAAGCCATCATGGCTATTGGAGTATGTGAAGCAGAATAAGGTTAGTGAGGAGGAGAAGGAGAGGGTTAGGAATGATGCAGCATTCCTTAATATAAAACTACTAGAGGATATAGGCTTGGATATAGTTTATGATGGAGAGGTTAGGAGGGTTGAGATGTATGAGTATCCTATAAGACATATAATTGGTTTTGTCTTTGCTGGGGAGGTTAGGAGCTTCGATAACAAGTACTATAAGAAGGCTAGATGCTTAAATAGAGTAATGCTTAGAGAGAATTACCATCTTAAGGAGTTCTTGTTTGTTAAAGAGCATGCAAAGAAGGATGTAAAGATTCCTATAACTGGGGCATATACACTTGCAGATTGGTCATACAATGAGTACTATAACAGCAAGGAAGACTTTGTTATGGAACTTGCTAGGAATGTAGTAAGACCACTCATACTTGATCTTGTTAGGCATGGTGCAAGGATTATACAGATAGATGAACCTGCTGCTACTACACACCCATCTGAGATGCATTTAGTGGTTGAGGCAACAAATGAGTGTATTAAAGGCATAGACGCAAAGTTCATAATGCATATATGCTACAGTGGGAATGAGTATAGAGCATTAATTCCATATGCTATGGATATGGATGTGCATCAGTTTGCCCTAGAGTTTGCTAACAGGGATACATGGAGCAATGGGTTGGATGATGATGCAAGGAGAGGGTATAGAGTGCTTAAGGAGTTCAAGGATTATGGCTATAGCAAGGAGATAGGCTTAGGTGTTGTTGATGTTCATGTTAACAACATTGAGAGCCCTGAGCTTGTTAGGGATAGGATACTCTATGCTGCTAAGATACTTGGTGCTGAGAAGATATATGTTAACCCTGACTGTGGGCTAAGGACTAGGAGTAGGGATGTAGCTATCAGTAAGTTAAGGAGTATGGTGCAGGGTGCTATGCTTGCTAGAAGTGCATTAGAGGGAAGATAGATATAGAAGATTAGACTTATGCTATGCTATTATGTATGTAGTATAGTATATAATTATCTCTTACATTACTATATACATGAGTTCATTACAATCCGATATACTAAGACTACTAAAGGAGGATGAGACATTCAGGTATGCTGTACTAGGCTTACTAGGTTATGATACAATATTAAGAAGGTTAGAGGAGCATGATAAGAAGTTTAATGCTATACTTGAACGCTTAGATAAGCATACTAGCATATTAGAAGAGCATACTAAAAGGTTAGAGGAGCATGATAAGAAGTTTAATGAGGTAATAGAGGAACTAAAGGTTCATAGGGCAAAGCTAGAGGAGCATGATAGGAAGTTTAATGCTATACTTGAGGAGTTGAGCATCCATAGGGCAAAGCTAGAGGAGCATGATAGGAAGTTCAACGAGGTGGTAATAGAGTTAAGAGATCTTAGAAGGATTAGTGATGAACATGCTAGGATACTGCAAGAGCATACTAAAATCTTAGAGGAGCATACAAGGATACTGCAAGAGCATACAGCAAGGTTTGATAGGATAGATAAACGTCTAGATGATATAAATAAGAGTGTAGGTAGTATATCAGAGAAGTTTGGCTTTACATTAGAGGATATAGCAGTAACAAAGCTACCAATGCTATTGGCAAGGGAAGGTATATCTATAGATAGAGCAGATATAAAGGCTAGATACCCAATAGTTGTAAACGGTAAGGAGGTAGAGGTGGATATATACGTTGAAGGTAAGATCAATGGTAAGATGGTAAAGGTAGTAGGGGAGGTTAAAGGTAGGATAGATAGGAGTGATGTTGAGAGGTTCTACAGGAGGTTCAAAGGCTATAATGCATTCAAGTTCATCTTTGCTCATACAATAAGACCAGCTGCTGAGCACAAGGCTAGGGAGCTAGGGATAAGGTTATACGCTACATATAGTTAAGGAGACTCAAGTACTATACTCAAGATAACACCTTGTTAAAGCTCAGGAGACCGTCATAGGATGCATCACAGCTTAGCTCTGCTACCCCAGGTCTCATCATCGCCATTATCTCTTTACTATTACCAATTAATAAGTATTGAACCTTTACAATAATTAATTAATTAAGAACACTAGTCTTAAAGCATATCATATTAATCTTTTACAATATTACCATATATAACATTAATACCTAGCTCATCTGTCTTAATTAATGCATCCTCATCTATATTAACAGTTACAATAACCTTTCTCCTTAAAGGCTTATCAAACAATTCCTTTATAGCCTCAACATTCTCATAGAACCAATTAACATCATCCTTCTCTGTATGTGTCTTAACCTCTAATACATCTGTATGATTATTGCTTATAACTATATCAAACTCATACTCTTTACCCTTTCTACCATACTTACCTTCTATGTCTATATATCTGAACCTCTTAGCATTATCTGGATCTATGCCTAATTGCATAAGCTGATCTCTGTAAATCTTAAGTACCATCTTCTCCATATCCTTGCCTAGCCTTCTTCCTATTGTACCCATGCTTGCAGTTAACTCATTAGTAACCTTTCTAAGATCTTTAATCTCTGCTATTATCTCATTAAACTTCTTATCATGTTCTTCCAACTTTACTCTATGGATACTTAGCTCTTCTAATATAGCATTAAACTTCTTATCATGCTCCTCTAGTCTCTCCTCAACCTTAGTTAATCTATCCTCAACTCTAGTTAGTCTTTCCTCTTGCCTTGCTACAATGTTCTTTAACTCAATTACTGTATTCCTTAACTCTATTACTGCTTCCTCAACCTTGCTTAATCTTGATTCCATATTTGCTTGAGCCTCGCTTAACCTTACTACAATGTTCTTTAACTCTATATGGGAATCTGTTAACCTTGCTATTGCCTCCTCTAACCTTTGCAAGCCTAGCAAGCCTACTACAGCATACCTAAACTCCTCATTCTCCTTTAATAGCCTTAGTATATCATCTTTGAGTTTGTTAAGCATAAGTTAAATACCATACATAAAAATATAAATATAACTGTTAGGGTAAGGCTTATGAATATCGTGAATGAGCATATTATTTTTAAGCAAGATAATGATGGAAGAATAATAAAGATTCTACCTTCTAGATATGATGATGAGAATATGCTTAAGAGACTGATAAAAGAGTATCCTACACTTCTTCCTACTCCTACTACTTCCTCTGAGAGGATATTTACCTTAACAGATGAGTATCCTATTGATGGAGGAGGTAGCATAGATCTTCTATGCGTTGATAATGAAGGTAATATCTACATAGTTGAGACAAAGTTACAGAAGAACTCTGATAGAAGAACTATAATAGCACAACTATTAGATTATGCCTCACAGATGGCAAAGGAGACATTTGATACATTTAAGAGAAAGATAGAAGAAAGGACTGGAGAGAGTATAGATAAGATCATAGGTGAAGATACTGATATTGTTGATAGTATAAAGCAGAGTTTAGATGAGAAGAACTTTGTTCTTATAGTATGCATGGATAACATTGAGCAAAGGTTAAAGGATGTGATAATCCATTTAAATAGAGATTGGGGCATGGATATATTTGGGCTTGAGCTTAACAAATACCATATTGAAGGTCATGGTGAGGTATTTGTACCTATTATAACACCTCCTCCTGAGATGAATATTGCTAGTACTACTAAACCTAGAAGGATACCAATAACATTTGATGAACTAATTAAGATATACAAGGATAATGGATTAGAGGCTGAGATACTTCAGATTATAGATGTATTTAAGAAGGTGGAAGAGAAGTATGATAATGTACAAATAAGAACTGCTTCTAAATCTGTAAATATAGATATCGGGAGAATTACAATATGGATAAGTAGTAATCCTAACCGTGAACATGGTGTCTATGTATTTGATGCTTCATTGTATGACAAGGTCTATGAGTTAGGACAGAATTTAGGCTTACGAGTTAAGAAAGGAACGAGTTTTAATTCATCTAATAATATAATTTATTATATAATGGTATATAAGATTAAAAGTGTAGAGGAATTAGTCTTTTATTTCAATGTAAGACAAAGCTTCCATACACTGATAACAATTAAGATTAAACATTAAATAGTGGTTATGAGCATTCTTTTATGGTGAAGGTGGATAATTTATGGGCGTTCAGTACGGAGAGCGTTGGGCTCAAGGTCTAATTCTCCAATGGATTAATCAAATTATAAAAGAGCATAACCTCCCGTTTAAGAGGGCCGATCAAGAAGTTCAAGTTAAAACTGTCGTTGGTAAGATCAAATATCCTGACATAGTTATCTGGGACTGTAGCGGAGAGAAGGTCGTTTGCCTCATAGAACTCAAAATCCCAATAATTAGTGCTTATGATGAAGAATTGGTTGAAGATGCGTTAAAGAAATCTACTGATGCAGGGATTCCATTTTTTGTAACGTGGAATATAAACAAGTTAGTTCTTTGGGAAACTTTTCAACCTGGAACAACTTTACTTGAAAGAAGGTTGCTTCATGAAAATGTTTTAGAAATTAAAAATCTCAGAGAATTAAGTAAACCTGAAGTCGAGAAAACTATAAAGTCTTTTCTAGGGAAGTTCCTACGAATCCTACAAGCATATTATGAAGAGAAAATAGCAAAACCACCTGGAATATACGTTTTACCAAAGCTTCCGCCGGATGAGATTTTGGTTCACTATCTTAAAACTGCTGTTGATTCTCTCTACATCCCAGTTTCTAACAACCTTCTCGTGAGGAAGGAGAAAGATGCTAACTTTTATGGTAAGTTAGTTGAATGGTTTGTTGGACAGGGCTGGTTATTTGAGGATAGTGAAGATGACTATGATAGAGTTGCGAGACAAGCGGTCTATCTAATGATTAACAAAATTCTATTCTACAATATTTTGAAAGAGAAGTTTGGCTTAAAAGAGATTGATGTTCAAAACGTCTCTAAAGGTGAGGATCTGAAGATGAGGCTTCAGGAATATTTTAATTCTGGCATAAGGATTAACCCTCGTTATGGTATAATTTTTGCAGCAGACTTCTTAGAAAGAATTCCTATTCCAGATGAAATTGTAGATGGGTTTAAACGACTAATAACGGAACTTAACAAATATGACTTTTCAAAGATAGGATATGATATAGTTGGAAAGATATTTGAGAAACTGATTCCAAAAACCGAGAGACATAAGTTAGGGCAATACTTTACTTCTACAGATATTGTTGATTTAATTCTTGGATTTACGATAAAGCATCCTGATGATAAGATGCTAGACCCTGCATGTGGATCAGGAACGTTCTTAGTCAGAGCGTATCATAGAAAAAGATTTTTAGCTCAAAAATTGTTCAAAGAGGGAAAATATACAAAGCTATCTAAAACTCACGAAGAATTAGTTAAGGAGATTTGGGGTATAGATGTTGCTAAATTCCCAGCTCATTTAGCTTTAATCAACATATTCAGAGAAAATATAAAAGCTATTGAAAATATTCCCAATATAGCTTGTAAAGATTTCTTTGAAGTTTTACCTGGCAAGAAATCTTTACTATACGAGCTTGCTTTTCCAGTACCAGAAGTGAAGAAGGAAGAACTCGAAACAGAATTCCCAAAGGATTGTAATGTTGTAGTTACAAATCCTCCTTACACAAGGCAGGAGGAGATAGAGGATGTTTTCCTAGGAGGGTATAAAGATAGGCTTCGAGAATTAGTTAAAAGAATTTGTGGAATTGAAATAAGTAAGAGGTCCAGTATCTATGCATACTTCTTCCTACACGGAGCTAACTTTTTAGTTAAAAACGGAAGAATAGGTTTAATAACTTCAAATTCGTGGCTTGATGTAGATTTTGGTAAGCACCTTCAAGAATTCTTCTTGAAAAACTTCAAGGTCATAGCGATTATTGAATCTAAGGTTGAAAGATGGTTTGAAGATGCTGATATCAATACAGCAATAACCATCCTTGAAAAATGCGATGATGAAAAAGTGAGAGATTCTAACCTAGTGAAGTTTGTTTACCTTAAGAGAAAGCTTAGAGAAATCATACTAGTTGGAGAGAGTGAAGAGGAAAGATGGAATAATGTAGAGAGATTTGTGAATTTTGTAGAGAATTGCGACAAAGATGAGAAGATTAGAGAGCAAATGAAGAAAATAGACTTCCTTGGTAAAACTCTTTGGATTTACGAAGATGAAAATTTCAGAATTACGATGATTAGTCAAGCAGACCTTTGGGCTGAAGGATGGAATGATGAAGAGAACAAGTATGATGGGTCAAAGTGGGGCAAATACATAAGAGCACCTGAAATATTCTTTAAAATTCTAGAGAAAGGTAAAGATCTATTCGTTCCTTTAAAGAAGATTGCTGAAGTAAGAAGAGGGTTTACAACAGGTGCTAATGAATTCTTCTACTTAACCCAAGAGAGAATTAACGAATTAGGTATTGAAAGGGAATTCTGGATGCATCCAGTAAAATACGATGAATGGCTTAAGATAAAAGATTTCATACCCCAAGAAGACGTTTGGATTGATAAAAATGGAAAATATTTCAAAAAATCACAATATGCTGAAGAATACAAACTTGATGACGTGTTAATAGATGGAAACGTTATATGGATTCCTAATTATGTAATTAAATCGCCGAGAGAATGTGAGTCGATTATTGTAGATCCAAAAGATCTTAAGTATAGAGTCCTGTTAATCCATAAGGACAAAGAAGAGCTACGAGGAACCAACGTTCTAAAATATATTGAGTGGGGAGAAGAGCAAAGATTTCATGAAAGACCTACTTGTGCATCAAGACAAAGGTGGTACGAGTTAAGTGAAGTACAAGGCAATTTGTTATGCATGATGAGTCTCAATGATAGACATATTTTTTGGCTAAATGAAGTTAACTCATTCATTGATGCACGACTTTATGGAATTTTCCTACATCCAAATTATAGTGATAAATCAAGGATTCTCTCAGCAATATTGAACTCATCGTTTGTTCCAATTCTTGTTGAACTTTGGGGACGAGTGAACTTAGGTCAAGGTGCACTTGATGTAAAAGTATATGAATACGGAAATATGCCAATAATAGAACCCTCTATAGTTGAGAGTCATGCTGATAAAATTTATGCTATTCTAAATGAGATCTCTAGAAGGAAAATAGAATCCGTCTTTAAAGAGATAGGTGCTTTAGCACCTGAAGAAGTCTCAATTGATAAAGTGGAGCCCAAAAGGCGGGCTCTTGATAAAATTATCATGGAGAACATTCTAGGACTAACTGAAGAAGATCAAGTAAAGGTTTACAAAGCTGTCATCGATCTCGTTAAAACTAGAATCGAAAAAGCTAAAACTGTTGCAAAAAGAAAAAAGAAGAAAAGTGTTGACATAGAAGCTTTAGCTAACGGTATTGTAAATAGGTTAAATACAAAGATTGAGAAATTTCCTGATGCTTACCTAACTAATTACAAAGGTTTGTGGTCTAACGAAATAAAAATTCCAACTGGTCAACCTACTCTAGGAAGCGATATCAACGGATTTTATGTTCGAATAAGAGGAAATGAAGTTTATAGAGGATGGAATCATGATGAAGCGAAGTTCATATATTTTGCCGCATTAACGGGAACCTCAAGCGTAAAATTACCTCTTGATAAACAAGTTATAAGAGCTGCTGTAGAAGCTTTTGAGAAGAATTATAATAAGTTAAAGGAAGAAGTTGACACTCTTTTGTTAACGTTGATACCTGATGTAAAAGTGAGAAAGAAAGTTGAAGATAGAGTTTGGAATCTTCTCCTCTCCAAACAAGGTGCATAAAATGAAAAGAGATGAAGTAATTGAATATATTGAAAGCATAAAGAATCCTGAGAAATTTCTTGAATATTGTAAAAAATTTCATGAAGGGGAACAGAGAGATATAGCCTATGTAGTCTCAAGAAATGTTGTCTCTAGAGATCCAAGCAATATCAGTTTCATATTAGCGGGTGCTAAGGTCATCATTATAACTTGGAATGCAGTAAGATTTCAAAGATTACCAAAAGAAGTTAGAGATAACTTAGAAAATGATATACTTGAAGCTTATATGAAAACTAAATTGGAACTAGAAAAGTTGAAAGGAGAAATATTAGAGAACTTAAACTTAAACGATGGTGAATTGAAAGAGACTATTAAGAGAATATTTCTAGAATTTTCGTCAAAGAAATCCATAGAGTTTACAGGCGCATCTAAAATTCTTCACATGCTAAATCCTTTCGTGTTTATGATGTGGGATAATAATATTAGAAGTGCGTACCACAAGTTGCATACCGGCAATCATAAATCAGGTAGTCCTGAGTGTTATCTTGAATTTCTTAAACAATCCCAAGAAATAATAAAAACAATCTTAAGCAAAAGAAGTGAGGATGACATCTGGAGCAATCATTTAACATTTATAGATAAAGATTTTATGACGGCTTTTTCATTAAGAGAAAGTATGCTAAAAATGCTTGATGAATGTAATTACGTTAGGTTTAAGTTAAACATAAAACTTTAGGGGAATTCAAAAATAAGTTGCCTTCTTCCACTAACTATACCTTTCTCTATAAGAGCATGACTTGTTGTGATATCTTTTTGAATTATGTGCTTCAGTAAAGCTGCAGGAACCCCATAATGTATCATAGTGATTCTAGTTCCACTGATATGAACCTTGAGATCTACTTTATCGTACTTCTTCTCTATCCTAGATTTAATTAACCTATCAAGCACAATTTCAAAAGCATTTGTTATCTTTAAGCGATAAGGCTCTTCTGCATCACCACCTACTCTAGTGAAGACAAATTCTATCTGTAGATTTAACAATTTTGTTAAGGGGAACTTCTCTTTAGCTAACTCTTTTTGTATCTTTTTGAGGTCTTCCTCGTTCCTTATTATGAAAAATTTGGTTGCTACTGGTACCTTAATCGTTGACCATCCTTCTTCCAAAGGTACTTTAACTACACTCCAACCTTTTACAGTCAAATCAAGAAAAGCTATAATATCAATCTCTCTCGATAACTCTTGAAGTTCTCTTCTAGCCTCTAAAGGATTGCTCCACGTATATTCAAAAATGTCGTCCAGAGTTCCAAACTGAAATTTCTCTAACGTCTCCTTTATGATGGATTTCAGACTAACATTCCACGGTCTTTCAAAAGGATATCTTACTACGCTTTCCCCTAGCTGAGAAATCTTCTCTCTAGGAACTTCAACTAAATAACCATTCTTAATTTTCTTAAAAGCCTCTATCCCACCTTTTACATCATAGTAAATTTTCATCGCTTGTTTGCTAGCCTCTTTCTCTATAGATACCTCATCCTTTGGGAAACCGAAATGTTCCTTTATCTGATCCTTAATCAATCTTGTAAAAGGCGACTTCTCAGTTACGTGTTTCTTAACAAGCTCCTCAAATTCTTCAAGGCTTATTTTACCTAAAGCGTGAAGGGGATTAACCACCTCTGATCTAAAAGCAAAACCTATCGGAGAAATGACATACTTAACTAGTAAGCTGACCTCACTGATTTTCTCATAAATAGCTGCAGCTAACGTACGGTTAATGTTCTCTCCTAGAAATGTTATGAAAATCCAGGTTTTTAAAGAAGGAACATGTTCAACTACAAACTTACCATCACCAATAACATCTAAGTAAGAGCTTTCAATACTCTTGACGTATTCTACGATCGTTTCTACAGCTTTTTCATCTTTAGCTAACTCCGAAACAGTTTGCGGATTTCTAGTTAAAGAGCATAAAATTGTTAACATTTCTCTAGCAACTATTTCACTTCTTTGAGGACCTTCGCCTTTCCACGAAGGAACTTCTCCAACCTCTTTCGCTTCAATAACTACTACGTTATGTTCCCTCTCATTTATTTCACTAACCTTCCAATTAGAACCAGCAAACCTTATCACCATACCTGTAGCTAGAGACTTATAAACAAAAGATGAATCAAGCTCGCCAAGCTTTCTCCGTTTACCAAACCCATGTTCAACCCAAAGTGTGAAAGTTTCACGTTTAGGAATCATACTGAAGAATTCGCTAAAGTTTAAAGAAGGCCACTCTGCAGTTTCGACTTCTTCAAATCTCCAAACATTCCAAAATCTAGACCCAGGAAACGGTATGTCATCATCTAAGCCCAATAATCCGCTAGCAGTTAGATTGTTAACAACTTCTTCAAATTCCTTTTCAGAAAGCGTTTTAAACAAAAGGCATTTCTTAATCGTTTCATAAATAGACTTTAAGTTAACTGGTTTGAACTGATCCTTATAGCTCCTTATCCCTCTGTAATTGTGTAAAGCGTAGCCTAAGACCTCTTTAGCTAGAATATCAAGAGGTTTTTCTAAAATAACTGACTCCTCAAGGAAACCTTTGTTAAATAAACTTACCAATGCCAAACATTCTAAGAAGTCTTCGGGATCTGTAGAAATTATTTTACAAATAGATTTTTCTCCTGGTCTATGAAGACTTCTACCAGCTCTTTGGATTAAAGCATTAACTTGACCTGGGGACCTATACTGGATAACTTGCTCTACATCGCCAATGTCTATACCTAGTTCAAGCGTTTTTGTAGCAATAACAGCCCTTATCAACCCCCGTTTAAATGCATCTTCAGAAAACTCTCTTTCCTCTAAACCAATAGATCCGTGATGTACCCCTATTTTTATACCCCTCTTTTCAATTTCAGCTTTTAGTCTTTCTGCGGAATACCTTGAGTTTACAAATATGAGAGATTTTGCATTATCGATATATTCAGAAACTAATCTAGCTCCTGCAATAAAAGGATCTTCTCTCTCTTCACGAGTTAAAGGTATAGCAAGTCTTACTTCGAATTCATACTCTCTTTCAGTAGAGGAGCGTATAACCTTTAATTTTCCATCAGAACCTCTAAATATTTCAGCAACCAGTTTAGCGTTAGCTATAGTTGCCGATAAACAAACTCTTTGAAAATTTCTATCAACGAGCCGTTTCAACCTTTCTAATAGAACAAGTAATTGATAGCCCCTTTTAGAAGAAATAAGTTCGTGAACTTCATCGATCACGACATACTTTATAGTTTTGAGATAAGGCCACCAACGAGGAGACCAATCGAGCATTATTTCTAAGCTTTCAGGAGTTATTATAACAATTTCAGGAACTGGTTTCTTGAACGCTTTACTCACATCGCCATAGAGTGGTCTGACCTTTAGATTGATAAAGTGGGCATAAGTTCGTAATCTCTCTGCAAGTTCCCTCGTAAGAGCCTTGAGTGGATTAATGTAAAGAAGTCTAATACCTTCTTCCTTTTCTTCCCTCAAGAGTCTATGTAGAAGTGGGAAAAGTGTAGCCTCAGTCTTGCCCGTACCAGTTGGGCTTATCAATAGAACATTCTCGCCCTTGAGTATAGGCTCAATGCTAAGTTTTTGAATTTCTGTTGGTTCAGAAAAGCCTAACTTGCTAATCCAGTACTGAAGCCTTTCATCCAATAAGGTAAAAGGATAAGCAATTGCCATATTCTTGCTCCTCATTTTATTTAAGTAGGACTAACTTAATATATTAAACGGTTAAATTTTTGAACGTAAGGTTAATATATTAGATGTTTCAATTTTTGAACGTAAGGTGAGCTTGTGGAAAACATAACTCTAGCTTATCATTCCTTAATAGACCAAGAATACGAGAAGTACAAGGGAAGTGAAGAGAGGATAGAGGAGGCTTACTTGACAATTTCTGAGGCAATTAATGTTATAACTTCATGCTTAAAGTGTGATGTAAACGAAGCAAAAAATCTTTTAGACAGTTTAATCAAGAGGGGGTTTATAGTTTTTAACGGAGAAAATAAGGTAAGAACTTTACATTTTGACGTAGCATATAGGGTTTCAAACATTACAATTAAATATGGAAGCCTACGCTATCCTTTAGAAACTAAAATTTATGTTAGAGATGAAAAAATACCCAGCTTTACCGACCATTCATTTGATGATATATCGAGTTTTATTCCTCCAGAAATATATTCTCTTATCAAGTATGCTTTGTACAAGGATCCGAAAGGAATAGAAGGTTTTGGTGAAATAGGAGGTTTTTCCGATTTTCAGTTTAATGCTATAACAGCTATTCTAAAAGCCGATAGAAAAGCATACGTCCTAACTGCTCCAACTTCAGGCGGCAAAACTTACGCATTCCTTATACCAGCACTAGTCATGGTTCTACAAAACAAACTTAAGGAGAGAAATGGAAATAGTATTAAAGTTCTGCTTGTTTATCCCAGAAAATCCTTAGAAAGGGACCAGTTTAATAAAATTCTCGCAATTTTATACAGACTTAACCAATACTTTAAAAACTTTGGCTCAGAGAACTTAAAGATAACTATCGGTGTAGATGATGGTGAAACCCCATATAACGAAAATGTAGAGTCTGGTTCATCGTTTAGAGGGGCTATATGTCCTGCTTGCGGAGCTGCTGGAAAGGAAGGAGGAGAATTACAGTATGTGAAAACTGCTCAGAGAACATGGATACGATGTTCTAATTGTGGAGCAACATTTGACTGGATCTATGGGTATAGGGAGGAGATTTGGGAGAAAAAACCCGACATTTTACTAACTAATGTTTGGACGCTTGATTGGAGACTTCCTAGCAAAACTATTCAACACGATTATGAGGTATTCAAAGATTTAAAGATGGTCATATTAGACGAAGCCCATGTTTATCAATCTTTACTCGGAGGGAATGTAAGATACTTATTAAAAAGGTTGGAGATAAGTTCAAAAACAGAGCCATTAGTTGTGCTCTCTTCTGCAACGATATCTAAGCCGAGGGAATTTGCTAGAGACTTGCTTGACCTAGAACCAGATAAGGATTTTATTGTTATCGAATCTAGAGAAGCAGGAGAAAATAAGAAAGTTGTTTACTTAATCCTAGCAGTAAATCCATTAAGATCCTGGGAAACTGTTGTCTACGAACTTGCTTTACTTTTGGGCACCGTGTATTATTATAGAAAATCGCAAGGCGTTATATTCATTGATAGCATAAGAGAACTTTATAGAATATTTCATCAAGCGAGAGTGGCTGCTACCTACTATTATGAACCTAAAGACCATTTTAATGTGAAGTTAGTATCCGACCCCTCAGATCCATATGCTTACTGGCCTTATGCACCAGATTCTCATTTTGATCCTGCAAGGACACCCCACGAAATATTTCAAAGAATAAAACTACATCATGCTGGTGTGAATGATAGAGAAAAGATAGAAAAAGAATTTGTAGACGGTAAGCTTGGCGTTTTAATTTCAACTTCAACTTTAGAACTTGGGGTTGATTATCCTAATGTAACTTTCATTGGGATAGTTGGAGTACCTTTCACGTTAGAAAGCATACCTCAAAGAATAGGTCGAGCTGGAAGAAATCTTGAAAAGACCCTCTACACAACGCTAGCTATAATAATACTCAGGAATACACCTATGGAGCTTTATTACCTATATAATCCTGAAGAGCTGATAGAAGGATTTAAGAATAAGAATATTCCAGTTGCATGGAAAAATACGGCTGTAAAAAGATATCATATTTTCTCTTTACTTATGGATGAGATGGGAAGAGAAGGAAGGAGTACCTATATTCTTGGTCCGGATGGAAGGTTTTCAGACTTAAAGGAGTTTATCGATGAAATAATTAAAGTAACAACACAGATTGGAGAGTTGTTGAATAAATTTGACGCAAAAGTAAGAAGAGAAGAAGATGTTGATAATAGTAGGCTTCTACTTGAAGAATTGAAGGAAGAGTTTAAAAAGTTACCAGGGAGAGTGGATGAATGGAAGAAACTGAACGATTATGCTCTTATTGCTGGTGAAGTAATAAGCACTATAGTAAAAGTTGGAAGGAGGCTTATGAAATTTGGAGAAAGAGTCGGAGATGAGGAAATTAAAAATCTTACTAAAGATCTGTTTAAGTTGGTAAGGAGGATATATCCATGAGCGATTTAAATGAAGTTATAGAAGATATAGAAAGAAAACTGGGTGAACTTCGGAAAAGGGTTAGTTTAAAAGTAGAGGAGCTTTCTGGAAAGAAATTACTTGAAGATGCTAAAGTTGCCAGCTCGATATCAACAGACATTCTTGATGCGCTAAGCAAAATCACCTATCATAAAGTCAAAATGCTTAAGTTTATGGAGCTTGCTGAAAAGTTTAGAGATTCTCCTGAGGAACTCGTCTACCTTTTATCATTAAATGATATACCGGCTGTTGCTGGATCAGGGAAACAGATAGCAGAGGCCATAGCAGGTTTCAGAGGTCTTGGAATAGAAACTATAGACCACAAAATCGATGAGGTAAAATATGAAAACGTTCTCTTAAGGGAAGGCGAACAACCTCTATCAGAAGTTTCCATAACAAGTTTCATGTATAGAGTTCCTCCCTATGAGTTAACAAAATGCGGATATGAGGTAGGAAGCGATAAAGAGATAACAGATATTCTTGGATCTAGGTTTGTGTGGCTTATAAAGCCTAAAGAAGTATCTTGGGACTCTTGGAATGAAATTTTAAGAAAAACAACAGACGGTAGAGCAACTTCATTGATTAGGGGAAAATATACGTATGAAGGAACGTTGCTTGTACCTAAACTCATAGAATTGATTGACTTATCGGCAAAGAGTTTGCTTGTAGAGGTTGGGGGAAGGTATCAGTTTTTCTTGAAGTTTGGAAGTTCAACTATAGAAAAAGAAACAACAGATATGAAAACTAAGCAGAAATTGCTACAATATTTAATAGAGAAGGAAAAGACCCTAGTAAGAAGTTTGGATCCTTCATTGGCATCGTGGGGGTTAAGGTTAGATTATCTTTACTTTTGTTACAAGGGTTTAGGGTTATCCACTGATCCATTCGACGTTAATTGTCCATTTAAGAGTAGATGTCGGCTTAGCTCAGAGAGAGGTGGTCCTTGCGACGGAAAACTGTTTTGGAGCGGGAAGTATAGTAGGAGAAGATTCTATCCAAAATCCTATCCTTTGAGGAGGTTGCGCTTGGGTAGTGGAGGTTTGGTAGTATATGATGAGAAATTCCCACTCTCCTTTATCAACTTTGCAGCGTATGAAAAGAAAAGGGTTGAATCTAGATGGTATGCGGTTGAGATCGGTACGTGGTTTATCAATGCGAGGCCTACAGTAAGGATATTTTTCGATACAGAGATTGGTTATGCTATACCAACCTCAGTTATGGAAATTTCATTTCAAAGGGAATGGCTTACTAATACAATAAGAGAAATTTTGGAAAGGGAGAAAGAGGTAAGAAGAAGTACAGCTCTTAAATTTATTCTCTATAAAGCGTTAGGTAGAACTCTCGACTACAAACTATTCAGTAAAACTGTTCAAGCATTAATGCGTAAAGAAAATAAGCTGTCAAAAAAGTACACTGACTATGTTCAAAGTCAATGTGTTGACAACGAGTTAATAGAGTTTGCTAAAATAGTTCTTTTGCATTCGATTGAGCATAATTTAACTCAATACATATTAGAGAAGTTTGCTGGTATTGATATGAGCTTTGTCCTTACTAAGTATTACAAGTACAGTGATAGAATAATCCTGGCGGAAAATGCAAAAAATGGTAGGATAGGGATAGTGGATACGATTGTTAGAACAGTTAGGGAAAATGGATTCCATGCCTTTATCTATTACTTCACCGACTGGCTATCTAAGTATCTTACACTTCATTACAACAACTTTGAGAAAGTAACACTGCTAAGAACGAAAGAAGCTGAAAGAACCTTAAATCAAGCTATCAATAGGCTACAGAAAGGAAGCCCGAGAGAACAGGAGATAGCTGAAAAGATCAAGAAAGTGTGTAAAAAAGTTGAAGAATTTAAGAAAGGATTGGAGGAGTCCGACATAGAACTTGACATAACTCTTGCTAGAACAGTGCTTTTGGCCGGTGAAATTGTAAGTGAAAGTGATGTGGAAGAAATAGGTGATTATTTAGATGATATTCTTGAAAAATACGGTTTCAAACTCTGTTTAGACGGATGCAACGGATGTGTTAGGCTAGAGAGATATTGTGGGGAAGGAGTTCAACAAATATTAACTACCAGTAGAATGCTACTTCACAAATTTAGTGAGAATTTAAAGGATAGTATAATGCGTGGACTAACCAAAAGATCTAATGAACTAGGAAAATACATAGAACCTATACTATTTAACGCAAAGAAAGATTTGGGCGTCATTTGTCCATACATTTCACCAACTTATGCTAACAAATTGGTTGAGTTAGCATCTAAAGGGGTAAAAGTAAGGGTAATAACCTGGATGCCTAAAAAGGAAGATAAAGAATACGGCTTCCAAAAGGAATCTCTCAAAATTCTAAAAGAAAACTTAGAGTTAAAAAATCTATCAGTTAGAGTAATGGAAGATAAACCAGAGATTAAGTTAATTCACGATAAGACCTATATCGTAGATAACATCGTTATTACAGGGTCATTTAATTTAACTGAAAGCGCATTTTATAGAAACTTTGAAAGAGCCGAGATAAAACTTTATCCAGAGACTATCGCGATCGAAAAAGCTCAATTTGAGGAATTGTGGGAAAAAGCTACAGACTTGTCAAAGTACGAAATTAGTTAACTCTGGTTATCTTTAAGATACACAAGTATTTTTTATGCCCGTGTAATCCTTGGGTAGAAGAGGGAATTTTCGGAAACTTATAGATAGTTTTAAACGTAAAACCATTCCCAATACTTTTCTTTATTTTTCTGATAGTTTCCTTTAACAGACGTTTATCTTTATTATGTAGAATTAAAATAACCTTACCACTTTCACGTAAACGTTCAACATAGTTGAAAACTATTTCACAGAGCTTAGTATTATACCATTCCAAATCTTTACCAACTTTTCTATTAACACATACCTCATCACTCCAATAATCGTAATCCCTAAATCGTGCATCGTTACAGCTCCCTTCTAACCATTTTTGCCAAAGATAGGTTAATTCAAAGTAGTTTATCTCATCATAATGCGGTGGATCTAAGATTATGAGATCTACTTTGGGTAACTCGGAATATGCATTAACTGCATTAGCTCGGTAAACATAAAGAAACTTTTCTTGTGGTATAATTATTTTCTCATCAAAAGATGCAATAACATGATAATTTGAAACTATTTTTGACCATTCTTCCTTAAATGAGTGAAGAAGTAATAATCTTCTTAAAAATGTTCTACAGAAATTCCTTTCTTCTCTTAGTTTTGGGATCCAGTAGCGTGGTAACTTCCAAGAAGGGCCACCATTCTTTGGATGAGGAATCATTTTTGTCGCATTAACTAAAGAAGCTATGAAGACAAGTTTTAGAAGATCCCCCTGGGATTTGTCTTTACTCCAGATTTTCTCAATATAGGAGTAAATTTTAGATGTAACATATAGGTTTCGTTTAGTAAATAGCTCTTTTATTTCAATTGGTTTATGTGGACCATCCCTAAACTCTATATAGGTTCCAGGGTATAGAAATTTTCCTTTTGGATACCATAATTTTATTCTGATGTTCTCCTCTATTGCCATGTATTGTTTAATTAGACTTTTATCTCTCGTCTTTCTGCCTGAAACAAAGTTAAGGAGAGTAACCTTATCACCATTCCATACAGCCGACTTAACTTTTTCAAGGTTACTTGAGGTATAGACTTCCTCCTCAATCTCAGAACAAATATTCCTCATAATTTCAATAGTCTCGCTCTTCAAAGTTTCACTATTTAAAACATTGAAAGTAATAAATACAGATGTAGGATTAATATCGGAAAGGAATCCTGAGGAACCAGAAAGGATAGCACAAAAGCCTGAAGAACCAGAACCACAAAATGGATCGGCAACTAATTTATAATTTTTGATCTCTTGAAACATGAGTCTGGGATCCTTTCTTGCCCAGAATTTTATCAAACTATGAATGTTGAACATTAGCACCACCTCCTAAACCTATGGATATAGCTACTTTCTTAAAACCTTTATTTCGCATGGAATAGAAAGATTTTTAAGCAGTGTAAATATGAAGAGTTGACTTCGTAACTCCACAATTGCTCTGTGTAGTAGTATAGCAGATTCATAATTATCGGCCCAGGTATCCTACCAGCATAATCATAGTAGCCTAGTCTAGGATCGTTCTTAGCAAAGTTCCATACGTTGTAAAGCATTGGTGCATCATCTTGGTACTCACTCTTACCAAAGATAGAGAACCTTTCCAGATCACTCTTGCCTTGTAGTATTATAGCCCATGCAGTAGTTATATCTAAACCATAGAACTCTGCTATCTCCTCAACTGGCTTATGTTTATCATAGAACTGCTCTTGGATGTGAATAAATTGACTAGTCAAGTTTTTCACATTCTTTGATACCGTACTCCTATCTAAGCCAAATACATCTGCTATCTCCTCTTGCTTCCAGCCTAGAAGATGCAACCTTAGTATCTGAGCATCTCTTGTTACCTTCCTTCTTCTAACCTCTTCACCTATAAGCTTGCTTATGTAACTTGCATCGTAACCAAATGCTCTTGCTAGTTCTGTTACTATACCCTCTAGCCTCTCAATAGGTCTCTCCTTAACTATCTTTAATAACTGGTATCTAAGGTCTTCTTGGCTTAGCCTATCTCCATGCTTTAGGTTCATCATAGCACTCTCTATCCTAAGTTCTTCAAGGCATTCATTCTTATCAAGTATGGTATCCTTCCATAGGATAGCATCTACTACTGTAGCATCTTTAGCATTACCATTATCCTTATCCTTGTAATACTCTCTGTATGCTGTTACCCTATGCCAGCCATCTATGCATATTAACTTCTCCTTACCATCATTATCCTTTACCTTCTGAACTACAATAGGAGGAAAGACTGCTCCACCTTTCAATGCCTCAACGTAATGCTCTACTGTCTTATGAGAGAATGTCCACCTAGAAGATTTAATAGTTTCTGGTTTAAATCTTTAATATTTCCTTGTTTTTGTTATAATTATTTAGAATGTGTTTAGATAGATTATAGTATAACCTAATATATACTTTAAGAATTATAAGAAAGAGCTGTATCGCTAGCGATATAAATTAAAATATAGCGATATGGTTATGGAAGTAGATTTATTATGTAAATTACATGGTTTTATGTAATGTTAGATTAAGTATATTTAGCAAATGATATCTATAGTCAATCAATCTATTAACCTAAAATAAAGATTAAATAAAGATTAACCATAACTCTAAACGAGGCGTTAGAGTTTGGATATTAATGCAAGTGTTAAGAATCTGATTAATGCTCTTCGAGATGCTAGCCCTGCATATAATGAGATTACACAGATGTTTTTCATATTACCTCAAAGATCCTTAACACTACTAAAAATGTATCCTGAGATTATGGAGAAAGAGGATATGATAAAGGAGGTGATAGGTATAAGGTATAGCGAAGATGGTTCAGTTAACCCTAAAGGGTTAGGTTACTATCTTTCAGAGCTTTACCATGAATTATTTAAACTTCTATCCCACCCTGAAAAAAGAAGGCTTCTTCTTGAACTGGCAGGATTGAAAGAAGAAGAGTTCAAGGAGTTTGATCCTTTAAGATCTTGGATAGAGGTCTCTCTTGAAGGCTTAAGCAAAATAAACAAGGATGCTCTAAAGCTTCTTGACTTAATCGTTTCAAAGCTTACTGGAAAGAAGCTTGATGAAACCGTATATTGGGAAGAGATAGAAAGAGGGATAAATGGAATAAACTTTAAAGAGGCACTAACCATTCTTAGGCAATTCTACCTATTACCTAGATCACCACTGTACTTCTATGTGTATGAATGTCCACTAGTATTAGATGCATATTCTGACCTAAGGGGAAAGCTAAAAGATCTAGTGAGGTGATAGGCTTGAGTACAAATGTGGAATATTGGAATGAAGATGTTTGGGTCAAATATGTAAAGGAAGATATACTGCCACTTTACCGCTCTTGCCTAATACTCTTAGAGCTTGAAAGGAACTTAACCTATCTTTGTAATGGAAGGATGCTCTCAGATGTAATAAAGGAGAAACCTACTATAGAATACATTTTCGTAGGTGGTACATCACCACCTGAAAATTACTATCGTGACAGTTTAGCTTACTCTTATTATAAGCTAATGGGTACATATATAAAACTCCGAGAATACTATTTCCTTAAGGCTCATGGGAAAGAACCACGTACTCAATGCACAGTTAATAGAACTAAGGTAATGGAGTATATAGAACATATGGAAGTATTACTTAAGCGTGTTTTAAACCAAGCATCTACGTTAGAACTCATATCTGAACAACACATAAATGAAGCTAAAAGTTATTCCAAGGAGATAGCTGATGAAGTTTTAAAGAAACCAGACATGTTAAAAGATATATTTGGTGAGGTTCTACAAAGAGCATCAGATCTATCTGTAGCCTCTAATCTTTACACTAGGTTTATCTGGCACCTTAGGAAGATTCCAAAGAAGTATATCAAAGAGTTATATCCAGAGATGCTTAATCAAGATACATTTAAATTTATCCAGGATCTCCTTGGACTTAGAGAGTACATTGTACCTATTGTTGAGGATAAGGAGATAGCTGATTTATATACAATATACTCTTACGATTATGCTGTTGTAGAAACTAAGAGTGGAATTGATGGAATGGGACTTACTGCTGGTATATATTTCATTGGTGGTCTTCCATCTAATGCTATGTATCCATATACTTCTATAGGCGGTTGTATCTGCAGACTTAACACGCTTATCTGGGGTTTGTTTAGCTATTGCTCTAATGAACTAGCAACAATACTCAAGGAAGTTCCCTCACCTTATAATGCTTGGCGTACCTTATGTGGGAACAAAAGACCTTCTCTATTTGACAGTGCGTACCCATATCCAAAAGACTACGAGACTTTAAGCAGGTTAGAAGAGCTGTTCCCTGCAGTATATTATGGTCAGTTAGAGCTAATCTTAAGTGAAGATGGAGGGTATATTTATGTACGCTGAAGATAGTGAGACTGAAACTTTAAAGGATAAGGTAGAGGAAGAGGAAGCAAATAATCATGAGAGGAAAGAAGAGGATAAACCAGCTGTAAGTAAGGATAAGGTAGAGAGGGTTAGTGAGGAGAGAGTTGAAAGAGAGGTTGTTACCAGCATAGATTCAAGCACACAAATACCAATTAAACATCACGGGACTTTAACTCATAGGCTTACATTGATAAAACCAGTAATTAGAGAGGTAATCAAAACATCTCTAACACAGTCTATACAACCAAATAGTGGTGATCTGAAACTAAAACATTTTCTAAAAAGAGTAGAAATAGTAAGACCCACAATACTGAATGCAAGGATACAAAATTTACAACAGTTCGCTGTTACAAAGACGATATTACCAGAAAAACCTAAAATAGATACAGTTAAACCTATCCTTAAATTACCTTTAGTTGAAAGAAAGTATATTGAGATAAAGAAACCAGAGGTTGAAACTATACAGAAGCATACTAAAATTACTCCTAAGTTCCCTCAACTGAAAGACAACTTGGTAGATGAAAAAATAAGTTTAGAATCAAGCACTAAAGTTCAAGAACTTGATACGAGTGAAGAAAGTATATCTTCACTTGAGGAAGATCCCTCATTGTTACCAGTAATCCCAGATATAATGTTAGATCCTAGCTCTGAAGGAGAATCATTAGGAGCCGTAATACAAGAAGAAGGACCTGTATATGTTATAGTTACTCAAGAACTCTATGAAATAATTACTATGCTCTGCGCTCTAGTTTATAGGATAAAGAGTAAGGAAGGTCTACCATCAACATGGGTTGAAAATCAAGTTGGTCCTTTGTTCTTAGACAGAACACTGATAGAGCGTGACTTAGTTATTATGCCAGCTAAAGATATAGTTGACTCATTCGAAAAAGGTTATGATGCTGAGAAAGTTGCTAAGGAATTTAAAGAGAGGATAGAGGGCATTTACAAAGAAGGAAGATTTAGATTTATAGTCTTAAATACATCAATCGAAAATTTAGATAAGGTAGTAGAGTTATTGAAAGTAAGGTTAGCACGTTATGTTCCAAAGCTCCTTATCTATAAACCTAAGAAAATGGACCCTGAAGCATGGGGATTGCTAGTTAGAACATGTTGGGGGTTTGTGAAGAGTGACAAACCAGGCGAAGATTATAATGAATATGCTAAGATCTTCCAAGAGCAAATTCAAAGAATAGTTAAACAAGTACGAAACAAGTTACCAGGACCAAAATGGCCAAAGTCTTCCCCTACAGATGAATCGGAGCTTCACAAATATCTAAAATACGTTGTTATTAACCACTTTATTGAAAACGAAGATATAGATCCAGATGAGATAGAAACAGAATTTGGTGAGCCACCTATTGATGTATATGTTAAGAATAAGAATAAGAATATAGCTGTGGAGATAGAAACACTATATGGCAGAGGGGATCCATCTGATAGGATTAATGAACTTCTGCGTCGTTACTATGAAAAAGAGTTTAAAGGTCAGCTATGGTTGGTCTTTCCAAACCAACAGGCACTACTCTTTTGTGAGGATATAATAAAGTTAACTAAGGATTATAGAAAAAAAGGACTTAAGGTAGAGCCTTACATATTAGACATCTCAGGTGAAGGATACGAGATGCTGAGTGGTAAAAAGATGGAACCTGGTTTAATAAAGCTTGTTAGTGTGATTAAACTATTACGTAATAAAGGACTTAGAAGAGATGTTAGATGGTTAGGTAAGTTAGGTTCTTAGTATAAACTCCAGACAGGATTAGCCTATATTATGGTTAATCTCTTAACTAATTGAACAAAATATAGGTTCTGTTAACTTAACACTATCACCTAGCATACTGTGCATGCTTCATTAAGCCCTTAAGTTAACAGAGTATCCACTATTTACTTGATATTTATTTATATTTATCATGGAACTGTTCTTGGATGTGAATAATTTAGCTAGCGAACTTTTTCACATTCTTTAATATCGTCCTCTTAATTCAAATTGGATACATCTGCTGGCATCTCTTGTTTTCTGGCTTAACAGATGCAAATGTAGCATCTAGGTATTCTCATTATCTTCTTCCTAATCTCTTCACATATTAGCTCGCTTACTGTACTCCTAACCTTCAATTTGCCTTCCTTACGATCTTTACAGTTGATAATTTAGGATCTGCTTATTGGTTTATACTCACTCTATCGTACTATCCAAGAGGTATACGTTCTCTTCTCCATACCTCTCATAATGCTTAGCTAGCTTCATCTATGATAACCTTAAGAGTCCTATTAACCTCAAATTAGATATCCTTATATAAAAGCTTAAAGAAGTGAAAATATGGTTATGAGAGAAGATGATAAATACTCTAACCTTTCTTCTAGTTCTAATATTGCTTATTGGGATAGAGATGCATGGTCTAGGTTCATTAAAGACTCAATAATACCTCTCCATGATCATGCTCAGAGACTTATTAATTTTTACTCTTATCTTTGTAATTTTAATAACCAACCTGTTAATAAAGTATTTAAAGAGTGGTCTGGAGCAGAGAAAGCATTGCTTGGTGGTGTAGAGTTTGATGAGAACAATTATCAAGCACAATATTCTGAGAGAAGTCTTGCTAAGATATACAAAGAGTTGTTAGGATTCTCTGTAAATATTAATGCCTATTTTAGCTATAAAATACAAGGGTTAGAACCTAATATCCTATGTACTGTTGAAGAAGAAAAATCAATAATGTCTAATGTCAAGAATATATTATCAATTACTTTCAAGATAATTGATCTAGCCATAAGAAGTAATCTTATAGAACAACATGATAGTAATGCTAATATAGATGACCTTATAGCAAAGCCCGAAAACATTGTAGATGAACTATACAGATTATTCTTTGAGAAGTGCATGCATATAACAGTTGGTTATAATGATTACATGAACTTTGTATGGTCTATTAGAAAGATAACAAGGAAATATCTGTATGCTTTATATCCAGAGCTGAAGGATAAAGATAAATTTGAAGCAATAAAGGAGATATTAGGTCTTAATACTTTATTCAAACCTGAAGTAGAAGATGAGAAGTTAAAAGAAGAATATGAGATTTTAGCATTTCTTGACTTTGGGAGTTTATTAAATAATAAAGGAATAGATCCTAGCTTAGGAGGTCTTTTATGCAAACTTAATTTGAATATATGGTATATATTCAAATGGTTTAATTATCAACTGGGATTATTAGCAGAACCGGTTCCATATTTATCAAGAGAGTATTTTGAACATATTGATGAGGAATTGAAAACAAAATGGTCACCGTCTGTAATTACAGAGAGAATAATCTCTTACTACCTAACTTCTCATGGTAGTTCTTGGCCAGACGAAGAATATACGGAACTTTATATCTCAGGACCATTAATAAAATCAGCCACAGTACATTATCATCTTCCACCTAGTTTACAGGATAAAAAACAATCATATCGCATTGATGAGCTTAATGCTCCATTGTTTATAGTTCTAGATGAACTTATGCCAGCGGTATCAGTAGGCAAATACGAAATAGTAGTATCTGGCACCAATACATTCCGTATATATGATAATACTAACTGGATATAAATTATGTTAGTTAACCTGTTAAGATAAGAGTAAGCAATACCAAATCTTAGTTTAATCTATTAACTTACTATACAGGCTCTGTTAACTTAACCACCATCATAGTTGAATACTCTTATGAACTTACTCAGATCTATCCTTACATTAAAGTATACTGTGAATACTTTAAACCAGTTCCTAACATGCTTCTTATCACAATTATCTTTATTACATGGAAAGTAATCGTCAAAGCACTCAGTTCTATCCTTAATGTACTGTATAGCTCTCTCCATTATATTCTTACCATTATTATCATCATACACTATATGCTTAATCCTTAACCACTTGCAAGCTTGATTATAATAGTAATGAGCTCCATCTGTATATATTGTATACTTACTACCATATAATTTCTTTAACCTCTTTATAAAATTATAACATACTAATAGCGTTCTTTCTTTAGAAGAAATATTCTAATAGATACTTCTTTGTATAAGGTTCATATGCTATCCATAACCAGTATACTTCATCCTTAATAGTTATCATTGCTTATCTATCATTACACACTTGATCTTTCTTTTCTCTCTCCTTCTATCTGTAACAAGATTATTACTGATATCCATATACTGTAACCATTTCCATATAGCTACATGTGATCTCTTTATTTATCAATGGTTCTAAGCATTTAGATGCTAATCTTAAGCTCCTTGCTGAATAATATAGGTAGATGGCATATATCTTAAGTATGTATGGTGTTCTATTACGTATTGATAGCATAATATAATTTAGTAATACTTACTCTTAAGTTAACAGAGCCCCTGATTATAATAGAAATATTTTTAGGCAACTATTTAAACTAGTTTATAGGCATATGAGAAACCCAGACGAAGAGACTACTAGAGAACGGCAGAGAAGGGTTGCATTATCTGGTAATAGATGGGAAGAATATGTTAGATT
>Ga0079992_157929_pt1 | contig 95054 bp, 99 predicted proteins | sample FaiFalFF_MnMetaG_3_FD_69197 | JGI IMG/M metagenome (GOLD analysis project Ga0079992, IMG submission 69197) | Freshwater microbial communities from Yellowstone National Park, Wyoming, USA - Fairy Falls B (FF_Mn_B) MetaG (SPADES assembly) (version 2) | ecosystem: Environmental > Aquatic >...
AGGGGCCAACGAAGAGGGGGTAGGGATTGCTGTACATGCGGGCAAGGTATACCTGCTTGGTAGGACATCGTTTGGTTCAAACCCGCCGAACTTCTTCATAGCCGTCTTTGACGCGACAACATGCAGTTTTCAGACAAGCATGTTGTATGATCTAGGTCCTGGGGAGATTGCGACAGGTATTGCTGTAGAGCCCGCGGCAACCCCAGCGTTCTATGTGTCAGGATTCGGGTCTGGAATAGGCGGCAGCTTCGTCATGAAGCTTGACAGCAGCCTAAACCCTGTCTGGACGGTCGGCTACAGAGTAAGGAGTGCAAATGACATAGCCACTGACTTGGTCTTCTCTGGTGGCAGGATATACGTCGTTGGAGCTGCTGACAACGCAGGAGACCAGAACATGTATCTTACTATATTTACTTCCGCTGGCTCCCACGTTGCCACGAGAGAACTTGCCAGCTCCTCGCCAGAAAACGCTCAAACGGTCGCAATCTCGGGGAGCAGAATATACATAGCTGGTTTTGTCAACTACCCCGGTCGAGGACTTGAGGTTGTTATGGCTGCGTTAGATACCTCACCTAGCCTATTATGGGCAAAGATTTACGGAACCGCGGCGAGCCAAGAGATAGGCAAAGGGCTGGCTGTCGCCGGTGGATTGATATATGTTACCGGTCATACAACAGTGTTCGGCTCGCATGATGTCCTGCTTACAGCCTTTACGGACACGGGTGCTGTCTCCCACTCATTCGCAATAGCAGGGGCGACCCCAGCCTTTGATGAAGGGGACGCGGCATATGGTTTAGGCTCCTGCGTCTTCACCACAGGCGTCTCCAATACTTGGCCAATGGTCTATGCGGTCGTTGAAGGTGAGCTCAACAACTTCCCCGTGACGGTTTCGTCGATAACGCCTTCAACCACGTCACTTTCACCGAGTTCATCGTCTGTCAGCCCGAGCTTGACAGGCTTTACACCCGCGATCAACTCACTTGCAGGAGGGGATGCTTTCTACTCAAAGTTCTGCCCAGACAGCATAGTATCCTCAACAACCACCACAGTAACCACCACCACAGGTGTAACAACCACCGCCACCACAACCCTGACCACAACCTCCACAGCCTATGCAATCGCAACAACAACAGTCACAAGCACACAGGTCTCAACCCTACTGACCACATTAACCTTAACATCCTCCACTACATCCACTGAAAGAGTTACGACCACACAGACAACCACCCAGACACTGTCGACAACACAGACACTCACAGAGACAACAACTCAAACACTCCAGACCACTCAGACATTCCAGACTACGCAGACGTATTCCACAACCGCAACCTCTACAGTCCTTTTCGCCGAGCCATTCACAAACTACATGCTCCCACTTATCATTGTGTTCGCAGTAGCCCTGGTAGGTGCGGCCGCAATATTCAGGAGGAGGCAGCCCACACCGCCGCCGCAGAGAATGTTCTAGGCGCGACGACGTAATCCAATTATAAGGAACAGTGTTGGTATAGCAGAGGCTAGACCGGTCAGGCCAAGTGCGACCGCTCCGAGTTTTTCTAGGACGGCTGAGGCAATCAGGGGTGTTGCAAGGGAGGCGAAGGCGATGGCCGTGTCGTTGAAGCCGAGGGCCTTCCCCCTTACAGAGGGCTCCGTTTCATCGGATATTAGCGCTATAGAGCCGACGGTGGCCGCGCTCCAGCCCACGCCGATTAAAAACATACCGATGGTAACTACGGTTAGTGACACGCCTACCGCAGATATAAAGGCCCCCACGGCACAGACCACAACACCCGCAGCCGTTACGGGCACTCTCCCCAGAATGTCTGAAGCCTTTCCAAGTGGTATGGAGAATGCATACATTCCTATTACGTGAATGGTTACTACTAGGGAGATTACGGCTATGTTGACGTGGTGCATGTGTAGGATGAGGGAGCCTAATGACATGAACGCAACCATCACACCAGTTGACATGGCTGAAGAGACATAGGCAAAAACCATCGCAGGCGTCATTAGCACCCTCATGCTCCTAGCTCCATGCGTGGACTGTCCTATGTCCACGTCCCTTCGCTCAACATAACGGCGGCCTATCTCTAACGGGTCGGGCCTGACTGCGAATGCTGCGACAAACCCCGCTAATGCGAAGGGAATTACCGCATAATATATGGCTGCAAGGTTACCTTCTCCCGCCCAGGCATATACGGTGGCGACCACGGGGGTTGCCGCCAAAGTTCCCACCAGACTGCCAGACAGCAAAACGCCTGTCCCCAAACCTCTCCTTTCCTGTGGTAGCATGTCCCCCGCGGCTATCCTGCTGTAGTCAGCCATACCACGCCCTACACCAAACACTATAAGCACCGCTAGGTACGCCGCCATAAGCGTTTGAACTGTGGATATTGCTGCGGCAGCGGCGGTTGAAGCCATTAAAGCCATGCCTGACATTATTACCGGCATCCTACCTACCCTGTCCATCAAGCTTCCCATTTTGTAGGTGGTGGCCAGTCTTCCACCCCACATCAAGGCTGTTCCAAGCCCCGCCAGGGTTGTGGAGCCGCCGAGGGCTGTTATGGTTATGGGTACGTGGACGACAAAGGTCTGCACCACAATAGTGAGTAGGGCTTGTGTCGAAGCAAGTAATGCCAGGTTACGTTTTATCGTCCTGGACGGGTTTATCAGCCTCTCCTCTTTCACCATTTCTTCCCAGCACTCTGGCCCTCCTCCTATAAAACTGCATGGGGCTTTTTACCTCGCCGCAGAGCCTGCCCTCCTCAACACATAGGCCGTGTGATTGTATTGTGGCGCAGCGTGGTACCGAGTACTTGGTCCGGCTGCCCTTAAGACCTGCTATGTGCTCCACCTGATACCTCGCTATACGCGGGTCAAAGTCACCCCGCTGCGAATACATGGAGATTACGTCGTCGACGCCTACACCTATTCTGAGCATGAATGCTGCGAGCGTGAAGTTACCGAAGTGGCTTACCGGCTCACCTGCAAGGAGGCGGTTCCGCAGGGCCTGCATACATGGGGGCCAGCTTTCGGGGTTCAGAGGTGTCAGGCTAATTCCAGCGGCCTGCCTCTGGGCCTCAAGAAGCTTCCTCAACCCCTCAACGTATGGGCGGAGAAAGTCAGGAGGCTCCAGCCTCCCCATCCTTTCAAGCCTCTCCAGAATAAGGCGTTCAAGCCCGTTCTTGACAAGGGTAATCATCTCAGGCCTCTTCACACCGACAAAGCCTCTGTCCAGTATGCGGTTAACAAGCTTGAACCTCGGCTCGTTAAGCTCCGCGGAGAGTTTAAGATAGTCGTCGAAACGTATCCAGAAATCGTGCGGAGGGCTTCCTTCACGGATTCTGAGCGACAGGACGTTTACGGCAATGTAGTGCAGAGCCTGCCGCTGCCCCTCCCTCATAGCTTTCAGCATCGCGGCATATCTCTCCGCCTCATAGGCCGCAAACCTCCTTCTGGCGAAGGGGCTGTCCAGCATGGCGACAAGGGCCATGGCTAGAGGGTGGGCGAAGACCTTAACATGGTATGGCTTCTGGCCGTCTTCATGAAAACCTCTCCAAGGCTTGAGTGCGTTCTCAACCCGTTTCACAGCTTCCTTGACAACGTCCTCGGCTGCCTCAAAATCCTCAAGCCTCAGCCCCGTTGAGGCGACGTAGTCCCTGATCTCCTTGAGGAACGGGAAGTCCGACAGCAGGGCCTCAGCCAGATAGTTGTCTTCAGCCATCTAAGCCCCTCCAACTATGTTGTGAAAGGCTTTAGCTTTTTTCAAACCAAACCTCTCGACGCGCAGACCTTGCTCCAGCATTAGTAGCGTGGCCTCGTTGAAAAGCTCCCTTCTGTCAAGCCTGTGGACGAGCCGGGCCTCCGCAGACCGCTTATACAGAAACTCATCATACAAACTTTCATACTTCTCTGCCATGCTCCTAGGAAGGTCGGCGAGCAGCTGCCTCACAACAGCCCTCTCAACGGCCTCAAGAATATTTTTACGGATTCTGCTCTTACTCCTCGGCGTCAAGTCGCCTATGTATGCTTCCGCCAGGTCGTGGAGAACCGCCATCTTAACCGCTTTCTCAGCATCCAACCCCATTAAATCGGCATATACCATCGCTAGAGCTGCAAGCCCGTAGCTATGTGCCGCCACAGATTCAGGTCTTTTAATCCCTGCCTCAACCCAGCCCCTCCGCGGAACCCTCTTAAGCAAAAGAGCCGCAGCCTCAAACCTCTTCATCTCATTAAACGCCTCACAATCTTCTCAACACCAGAACCATACTGCAGCGCCTTCTTCCCAACCCCCGCAACCACGTCAAACCCAGCCTCCCTAACCAAATCCCTTAAAACCATCTTCCTCACAACCCTGCCGTCGACAACCCCAATCTTATCTTCCAAAGGCGTCGAGAGGGCATGCTCCATAACCTCCCGGAACATGAATGGCGGGACAAGAAAAACCCCACCGGCACGCGCGGCGGTGAAATCCCGGGCAAGCCCGAGGAGCTTGAGCGTCTCAAGGTCTTTCTGGAGGGTTTTTGTGAGTGTGTTGAGGTCGTTTTGTAGGTAGAGGTTTTCGTATTTTTTGTAGCCTGCGAACAGCTCGTCAGCCCCTTGGCCGACGACAGCAACCCTGTGTCCAAGCCCTGAGGCCTCCCTTGCCAGAAGATACATGGCCGATGCAATCGACATATCCATCACACTCAACCTGCCGAGTAATTCCTCCACAGATATGAGCGCCTCCCGAACATCCTCGACATCTATAACCACTCTGTGAACATCAATGCCCAACGCCTCTGCGGCCTTTGCGGAGGCGGCAAGGTCGTGTCCACCCTCAACACCTAACGTGAGCAACAGCGGTTTAAGCCCAGCTTCAATACATGCCCACGCCACGATGAAGCTGTCAAGCCCGCCCGAGAAAAATACAGCGGGCCTCTCGGGTAGAAACCTGCCGACTCCGTAGACGAGAAGGTGTCTAAGGCTCTGCACCGACGGCTTGACATCCGCAGGTCTCCACAGGTTGTACGTGGTGCTTGTGATAAGGTCCCTGAGCGTACCGGGCTCAACGGGATGTGCGGAGCCCCAGGCAACCGCCTCCGCCAACACATTCGTAACCAACAGCCCGTCTCCGCAGACAAATACGGGGACAAGGCCTGCATGGTCCCTGAAAACCCATAGACCGTCGCCGGCTGCGAACCCGCCGTAAAACCCTTCGAAGCCGCTGAGAAAGCTGGCTGGGGACTTTACACTATCAGCTAACCCGCCAGCCCCCGGGCCTAACGCCTGAAAAACACACCTCCCACCGACAACACCCTCAAAATAGAGCTCCCCACTACACGCCGCCCCCGAAAAAAATAGCCTGAATAACCGCCCTCCAACCTCAACGACAACCTCGAAGCTAGGACTAAATGTCTTAGGGCCGTCCACCCAGGGCGGAGCAACCAAGTACCTAAGCATCCTAACAAGGGCTTGCCGCCCCACCTAATTTAATTGGCGCTCCAAACGGTAGACAGCTTTTTGTAAAGCGGGTAGAAGAAGAACCTGTCACTTGTATTACCGTATATAAGTTTTCCTTACATATTAGGTCCACATGTTTATATGAGCCCGTCCACAAGATAGTTCGGTGAAAGGCTAGCAGATGCCTGAACGTCCGGAGGGGTTTGTCGTAAAAGTGGTTCTGGATGTTTTAAAGCCCCACAACCCCAGCATCGTCGATTTCGCCAGGGAGATAAACTCTGTGAAAAACATCCATCGGGTGGATGTCTCGATAGTCGAGGTTGACGCCAACACGGAGACTGTTAAGCTCGTGGTTGAGGGGCATGGCATAAGGCTTGAGGATGTTGAGGCGGTAGTCAAGCGCCTCGGGGCAGCAATCCACAGCGTCGACCAAGTCGTCGTAGAGAAAAGGTGAAGGCGTTGGTTGCCGCTAAGCTGTTAGAGTTCATAAGGTATCTTGAGAGGTCGATACAGTACTCGGGGAAGGCTGGGATGGTGAGGAGGTACTTTTTCACAAACGGCTTCGACGGAGCTATGTCCATGCTGGGCATAGTGCTTGGAACAAGCCTCCTCGCCGGAGCCGACAACCTGACCGTTGCAAGTGCGGGTCTTGGCGCCGCGTTGGCGATGTTTCTCTCAGGGTTTATGGGAACCTATGCCACAGAGGTTGCGGAGTCCAAGCTTAGGATTAAGGAGCTTCACGACTCCATGCTCATAGACGTGGAGCACACAGAGGTGGGTAGGGCTGGGAAAGTCGGCGCGGTCATCGCTGCGTTTATACAGGGTCTTGGCTCACTAATTTTCTCACTTACAGTCCTCAGCCCCTACCTTTACGCGGTGAACTATGGCCTATCCGGCCCTACGGCCATGCTGTCATCCATAGCTCTAGGACTCGTAACACTCTTCGTCCTCGGGGCCACGCTCGGTAAGCTCACAAGACAGAGCCTCATATTAACGGGTGCTAAGATGATGGGCATAGGCCTTATCACCACAGCCCTGATATTCATGGTGGAGTGGCTGTTCTAAAAAGAGGGCGGGTTCTTCGTATAGTTTTAAATACAGAGTGAAAAAAATTATCACTGTATGACCCAGAAGGTAGAGCAGGGCCCGCTTGGTAGGGTTTTTGACGAGTTTGTAAAGTGGCTGGTTGACAGGCTTGAGAGGACTCCTATCGTCACCTTCAGGTTTCAGGTCCCACGTCTCGCGGTCAGCCCGTTCGGATACCTTGGCACGCTTACAGGCATTGTCTTCCTGATCCTCGGCGTCACAGGTGGGTTGCTGATGTTCTACTACAGGCCAGACGTCAACCTAGCCTACAACAGCGTCAAGGAGATACAGGAAAGAGTACAGTTCGGCTTCTTCCTCAGAAACCTCCACTACCACGCCTCAAACGCGATGGTCTTCCTCGCCATAGCCCACCTCTTCTACCAGTACTTCAGCGGAAGGTACAAAGTCAAGAACGAGGTCATATGGGTGACGGGGGTAATCCTAGGAACCGTTACAGTCCTCGAAGCCTTCACGGGCTACGACCTAATACTTAACCAGAGGGCTATGCTGGCCGTCAACATCGCCGTAGGCCTCTCAAACTCGGCCCCGGTTCTCGGGCCCATGGTCTCCTCACTACTCCTCGGCGGAGGCCTCTACGACCTCATAATCAGGTTCTACGCGCTCCATGTCTTCATACTGCCCATGGTTATGATCCTGCTGGCCCTAGTGCATTTCCCGCGAAACCTAGTTTTCGACCCACCCGCCGTAGCCGGAGTTATAGGTGCTCTGCTTATAGCGGGGGGGCTTTACCCTGTAGACCTTGGCATCAAATACGACCCAACCCTCGCAATAGTCGAGGTCCCCGAATGGTATCTCACCGCCATATACGCATTCATTAGAACTGGGCTGGAAAGGTTTACCTCAGGCGCCCTGCTACCCCTGCTCTTCATACTTTTCTTCCTTATAGTACCCTTCGTCGACAGGTCTAAGAAGCTCAGCTGGAGGGATAGACCTTTCTTCACAGCCGCAGGTCTTGCATCAATCGTTCTGATAATTGTTACAACTGTTTGGGGGTTCTATACGACGCCGAGGGTTGACGCCTTCACCGCAGTCTACATAGAGCCACTAATATTCTACCCAACGCTACTATTCTTGGTCGCCGCAACATTCATCATAAGCTACAGATACATAGCGCCGCCGGCTAAAGAAGCTGCAAGGCCTGCCCCAAAGCCGCGGCCAATAACGATACAGCTGCCGTTTGAGTGGGGTGTAAGGTTGATAATGGGTCTCCTAGCGACCATAGGTATTCTGTCGCTACTAGCCTTCCAGCAATACCTCGAAGGGTTGAAGAACCTCTCCATGTTCAACCTCGGGGTTGTCGTTATGCTTTTCGGCCTGATAGCACACATCTACAGACATATTATGCAGCAGGTCAAGTAGGTGGGCTAAACTTTTTAGACACAGAGGTCTCTATATAGTGGCTTGCAGCTGGTCGACGGCTTCGGCCGCGTGGCGAGAAAACTACGTCTCTCCGTAACGGACAGATGCAACTTTAGGTGCGACTTCTGCATGCCCCTCAACCCTGTATGGATTCCCCAATCAGAGATACTCACATACGAGGAGATGGCGCGGGTTGTAAGGATTCTCGCACGTATGGGTGTTTCGAAGATAAGGCTTAGCGGCGGCGAGCCGTTGATGAGGCGTGATCTCGAGAAGGGGGTGGGGATGTTTAAATCGGCCCCGGGGGTTGAGAGCGTTTCAATCACTACCAACGGATATTTTCTCTCTGAGAAGGCGGCAGCGCTCAGGGAGGCTGGGCTGGACAGCGTCACCGTAAGCCTGCACAGCTTAAAACCTGAGAGGTTCGAACAAATAGTTGGTAGGAAAGATGTCTTCGGCAAGGTTCTTGACGGTATCAGGGCTGCTCAAGCCGTTGGGCTAAACCCTGTAAAGATAAACTGTGTAATAACCCGGGGATGCAACGACGACGAAATACTCGATTTCGTAGAGCTCGCCCGACAGTCCGGCTTGGTGGTTAGGTTCATAGAGTACATGCCGTTCGACGGCCGTCACGCCTGGAGCACTGACAAGCTTGTAAGCGGTGAGGAGATAATTCAGAAAATAGAGGCTGTTTACAGGTTGGAGAAGCTGCCGCGAGAGCCGGGAAGCACATCCACGGCATACAGGTTCAGAGACGGCTCGAAAGGCATGGTTAACATAATAACTTCGATGACCAACCCCTTCTGCGGCGACTGCGACCGAATCAGGCTCACAGCCGACGGAAAAATAGTGCCATGCCTGTTCAGCAGAGACGAGTATGACGTAAAAAGCCTACTAAGAGGCGGCGCGTCAGACGACGAGATAGGCCAGTACATTAGGAGCGTGTTTAAGCTAAAGTTTGCGGGTGTTGAAACAATGATAAAAAGCGGTTTTATCTCACCACATGTAAGACCAATGTACACCCTTGGCGGGTAGTCTGTGGGGTATGTATAGATGAGGACCCGTACAATCGCCTTACCGCTCGGAGCAATACTAGTCCTTCTCCCATGGATTCTAAACGATTATCAGCAACATGTTTTGATTGTTGGTTTCTACTATTCTATGCTTGTGTCGGCTTGGGGGTTTTTGGCTGGAAGAGCTGGAATATTTAGCCTAGGCATCCATGCGTTATCCGGACTTGCGGCCTACACATCCGCCCTAACGATAACATACTATCGTCTCCCCTTCATCCTTAGCATGCCTCTCGGCGTTTTAGTGGCTGTTGGAATTAGTTTTTCCCTCGCAGCACTTACTCTAAAAATGAGGGGCATATACCTTGCGTTGACGACGTGGGCTTTTTCAGAGATATCACGACTTCTGATAAGCGCTTTTTATGAGATAACACGGGGCGATTTAGGGTTGCAGACCCCAACTTTGTTCGGTCTCAGGCATCTCATACCTTACTACTATCTGTTTCTCGCATCAGCAGCTGCTACCGGGGCTTTCTTCTACTGGTTTTCTAAGTCCAAATACGGCTACTTCATATGGTCTGTTGGACAGGACCCAGTCTTGAGCGCCGTTTCAGGTGTAAACGTGTACAAGTGGAGAATCGTCGCAACAGTCATAAGCGGGTTGATTGCTGGTGTTGCCGGAGTTTTATTTGGACATTACGTAGGTGTACTTGCTCCCTCGATACTCGGATTCCATGAAATGGCTACGATAATAATGATGTCGATAGTAGGCGGCTACGGTACGCTTTTGGGAGCTTTCATCGGAGCGGTGTTGGTTAACATTCTCATGGAGAGCTTTAGAATATACCAGGAATGGAGGCTTGTGGCGTTTGCGGTGACAGTAGTTTTAATGGTTAGGTTTTACCGTGAAGGGGTTTATGGTTTGCTTAAAAAATATTACCCAATAATCGTCAAGGGTCACCTATAGGTCGCATAGCCTGCAACCATGTACCCAGCACAGTCATCTTACTTAACTTTTACCCAATACAGCCATAGTAAGGGAAAAACACCCGGATTCAGATACCGTCAAAGCACACTTTATATGATGATTGCGATGTGATGAAATCGATGCCGTCTGATGGAATAGCGCTGCGTGTGGTTGACGTTTACAAAAGCTTCGGTGGAATTGAGGCGTTAAGGGGTGTTAGTATTGATGTACGTCGTGGGGAGATATTCGGCATAATAGGCCCGAACGGGGCGGGAAAGACAGTTCTGCTAAACGTGATAAGCGGCATATATCCACCAGATAAGGGAGAAGTATACATAAACTCGACGAGGACGGATAAGTTAAAGACACATGAGCTTGCGAGACTAGGGTTGGTAAGAACTTTTCAAATAACCCGGTATTTCCCGGACATGACCGTCTACGAAAACCTGATGACTTTCATTAACGCCTTCAACAAAAACATTCTTGAGAACGTGAAGAGGGAGATAGTCGACGAGGCTTTAAGGATAACCGAGTTGGCTGGTTTGAGGGACTCAAAGGCAAAGTCTTTGAGCGGGGGGCAGAAAAAACTTCTCGAATTCGCTAGACTTGTCGCTTCACGTGCACGGCTGATGCTTCTAGACGAGCCTTTCGCCGGTGTAAACCCGGTGATAATCAGCAAGATGGTTAACATATTAAAAATGCTTGTGGAAAAAGGCTCATCAATTGTGGTGGTCAGCCACGAAATTGGTGTCGTTTCCAGACTTTGTGAGAGGGTCGCCGTCCTCGACAGGGGGGTTAAGATAGCTGAGGGAACTCTGAGGGAGGTTGCTTTAGTACAAGAAGTAAGGAGGGCCTACCTTGGGATCTGATATATTGCGGCTGGAAAATGTTTCGGCGGGATACGAGGAGGACCTAGCCATAATCAAGAATATCAATCTAAGGGTCGGGGAAGGGGAGCTGATAGCAGTTGTGGGTGCCAACGGAGCTGGAAAAAGCACGTTACTGAAAACTATCTACGGTTTTCTGAAACCCTTCACAGGGCGTATATTCCTCAAAGAGAAAGACATTACCGGTATGGAACCACACGAATTGAAAAAAGCAGGACTTGCCTACATACCTCAGGATCTTAGGCCGTTTAGAGAGATGACCGTCGAGGAAAACCTCATGTTGGGGCTGTGGGTAAGTAGAGACAAAAAAGAAATCCAGCAAAGACTGCAGTGGGCCTACGACCTCTTCCCAAATCTATATCGTAAAAGAAATGAGAAAGCCTCGCTCCTTAGCGGTGGAGAGGCAAAAATGCTTGACATCGCACGTGGTTTGATGATACGCCCGTCCTTGTTGCTTATAGATGAACCAAGCGTGGGACTCTCTCCGGTCATCGCGGAGGATGTGTACAGGTCTATTTTGCGGTTAAACAAGGACTTTGACATAACTGTTCTGCTTGTGGACCAGAACGTTAAGCGGGCTATTGAGATCTCAAGATATGTTTACTATATGGAAAACGGTGAAATAAGATATCACGGGCCATCGGAGGAGGCATTGAATATGATGGACAAAATAGTTGAGGCCTCTTTATTAGGTGACTTGATCAAATTTTAACCGTTTAAAGGATATATTAGACCCTCAAGCAGGGGTATTTGTTGAGAGTCGGGCTCATCATCCCATCCTCAAACACAACGATGGAGAGGGAGTTCTGCACAGCTCTCCAAGGCATTGCCACCGTACACTCGGGGAGAATCAAGCTTGTCAATGTAGAATCGAGGGAGCTTACTTTTTTGGAGAAAGGCGTCTACGAAGAGGCTGAGAAACTCTCTACAGCGGAGGTGGACGTAATAGTCTATGGCTGTACCAGTGGGAGCTTCATAAGGGGGCATCAGCAGTACGCCGCCATCGAGGAGGAGGTTGAGAAGTCATTCGGCATACCTTGTGTTGCCACCGCAGGTGCTGTCATCAGGGCCCTAAACCATCTAAAATCCAGGAAGATAGCGCTAATAACACCATACACGCATGACATAACCGAGATTGAGAGAAACTATCTCTCTGCACACGGCTTTGAAACAATCTCAACATACCACGCCTCAATAAAGGAAAACACCTCGATAGGGAGAGTCAAGGACGAGGAGGTTTTCGATTGGGCTGTCAAACACTCAGGCAAAAATGCTGAGGCGGTCTTCATAAGCTGCACAAATCTAAGCACCTTTAAAGTTTTGGGTAAAATCGAGCAAACACTAAACATTCCCACGGTATCAAGCAACTCCGCGACACTCTGGAACGTACTCCAGAGACTAGGGCTAAAATTACATGATAAATCATTGGGTCAGCTGTTCGCAAAGTAGGTGTTAAAGTATGAGTGGGAAACTCGGTGTACTTATTCTAGACACACGTTTTCCCAGACTTCCTGGGGACCCGGGCAACCCAGCCACCTATGAAGTTCCAGCGATTCTCAGACGTGTTGAAAAAGCCACTGTGGATAAAATAGTCAGCCGCTCGATAACCGATGATGTAGCCCATCTATTTGTTAAAGCTGCTAAGGAGCTTGAAAGAGAAAACGTTACAGCGATAACAACAAGTTGCGGCTTTCTTATTTACCTACAGGATAAGTTAGCCCGCAATGTTAACATCCCCGTGTTTACCTCAACCCTCCTGCTCCTACCTCTGGCTTGGAGGATAACACAAAAGCCGGTGGGAATACTTACCGCAAACTCGGATGCTTTAACTATGGAGCATCTCCGAAAAGCTGGCGCAGAAAACATAGATGTAAGGATTAAAGGCTTAGAAGATAAACCGGAGTTCAGGCGTGTAATTCTTGAAGACTCTCCTACCATGGACATAGAACGTATGAGGAGAGACATTGTTGAGGCGGCAAAAGAGCTTGTTGACGGAAACCCTGATATAGGGAGCATAGTGTGTGAATGCACTAATTTGGCCCCATTTAGGGAGGACATAAAAAAGGCGGCGGGAAAACCTGTATTTGACTACCTTACCCTAGTGACAATGGCTGTTTCCTCAACTACGTCTTAAAGACGGGCCTTTCCGATAATCGTGTGGGACTCAATACTTGAGCAAACTTATTTTCTCTTCCCTCCAAAATATCGCATAAAATCTTAGCTGTTGCAGCTCCTGTTGTGAGGCCGAGCCTGCAATGTCCGACGTTCACAAACAGGTTATCGAACCCGATTCTCCCCACGTATGGTAGTCCGTCAGGGCTGCATGGCCTGGCGCCATACCTCTTTTCAACCACCTTGAGGTTCCGTAATGGTGGGAGATAGAGTGAAGCCTTGTCTTTGATAGTCTTGCACCTTTCATCCACCACTGTGTTAGCCTCGGTCCTTAAATCGAAATAACCAGATGCCCTAAAACTTCCATTCCTTGTTTGAGAGGTCGCGAGTCGTAACTCCCCGCATACCACAGCTCTACTCATTCTCATGCTGGTTGGTTCCGTGATAATTGTGTAGCCATATCCCGGTGAAAGAGGCAGATTAATCCCAGCCCCCGAAAGTAGTGATGTGGCACCGACACCGTTACAGACCACATAGCTGGACCCTTTCAGAACAGTTCCATCAGATACTTTTACACGCGTGACCTTTTTTGAATCCGTCTCTAACCCAACTACCTTTCCATACATAAACTGGACCTCAAGCTCTCTCTCCAGAAAATCTCTAAGCTCTATCATCAGCTCCTCGGGGTTAACGAATGTATCGGCTACGTATAGTATTCCGCCTGTAATATCCTTTGAAAGAAGCGGCTCTAATTCTAGACACTCTGATGGGCTCAGATGCCGCAGGTTGACTCCGACCTGACTCCCGCCTTCCTGCAGATGTCTTAAATTTTCCTCTAAAGCCTTTTCGTGTAGATAGACTTCCAGAATACCCGTTTTGCCCACATAGACATCTAGACCTTTTGTCTCTATGATTTCTGTAAGCAGACGCGCCCCCTCAAAACACAGCTCCCTAACTGTCTTAGAGTAATCAATACTTTGCCGCAGCTGCGAATTTTTGATAAACAACCATAGCCAGCTATCCGGTCTAATGTTTTTGGCGAGAAAATGGAGTGAAACCTTGACAGGCGAGTCGCGTGATAAGATTAATTTGATGACATTATATAGGCTTTCAATTGATGGCGCTGGATGCCCGAAGCTTGCAGCGATGTAGCCGGCGTTAACATATGAGGCGGTGTTCGCGACCTCCTTTTCTGTCACTACCTGTACATCATATCCGCTCAATTGCAGATAATATGATGTGAGAAGCCCTACTATTCCGCCCCCTATAACGATTACGTCCTTGCCGTCGTTCATCCTTACTTCTTCCTTAAAATCCACTTTTCCCGCACATGGTTTTTATCAGTTTCGAAGAGTAGGTCTATAAGCTCCGCATCGTAGCCCAGCTCCTCCAGGGCTGCAAACATCGTATTGGTCATTATATGGGAGGGCTGTTTATTTTCCTGCGTCAACCTAACCGACGATTCAAGAACTGAGACACCATACATGTCGACGATAGCCTCGTTTTCACTTAACCTCTGAATTTCTATTCTCTCCATGTAACCTGACCGCTCGAGGTATCTTGCTATGCTTTCGAGAACTTCCATCGGTTTCCCATCAGATTTAATCAGATTCCTTTTCTTCAACTCTTCGTAATGGGTTCTGCCCATATAGCGGAATAGCTCAACCGCCTTTTCCGGTCCGAGGAATTGGCTGACGGCGCTGCAGAATGAATAGTTCACAAGGTCGAAAAACTGTGGAGACACCATCATGGGCCCTCGGAAGCAGTGATATTTTTGGCTTACCTACTGACAGTAATATATTTATAATACTAGGTGTCTTTTTTCTAAGCAGACATGAAAAGAAGAACTGTTTTAGCGGTCGTGGTGGCTGTTATTGTTATAGCTGCTGCGGCATTCTTTGCCTTCACCACTCTGTCGAGACCGGCCGAGCCGATTAAGATTGGGCTGTTGACACCCCTTTCACCTCCAGGCGACCCGGGTGCTGGGACCAGAATACGAAGGGGTGCGGAGATAGCTGTCGAGATTTTCAACGAGCAAGGAGGTGTTCTAGGTCGTAAGATCGAGCTCATAGTTGAAGACGATGCCGGTACTCCTGAAAAGGGTGTTGCGGGAGCGAGAAAACTGATTACATCCGATAAAGTTGTGGCGATAGGAGGCCAGTATCATAGTTCTGTAGCGCTGCAGGTGCAGGAGGTGTGTGAGGAGTTCAAGGTTATCTGCATGTTCCCTCATCCCTCAGCGGCCGCGATAACTGAGAAAGGACGCACCTGGACATTCAGAATACATGTGACCGACCTTGACCGCTCCGACATACTCATACGCTGGGCCAAGGAGAAAGGCTTCAAACGCGTTGCAGCCGTAGCTGAAAACACCGACTTCGGACTAGGCTACATAAAAAATCTTAAAGACAAGATGAAAGAATACCAGTATTCTCCAGAGTTCTTTGAGATAGTCTTTGATAGGACGACTAAAGACCTTACCCCCGAGTTGTTAAAAGTCAAGGACTTTAACCCAGACCTGATAATCAACATCGGCGTCGGCGCTCCAACGTTTCTCATGATAAACCAGGCGGCAGAGGTCGGGCTTTTGCCCAAAGTACAGATGGCGGCATCCTTCGACTGGCCTACACGTGTCGAGTTCTGGGACAACGTGGGCGATAAAGGCGTTGGAATAGTCTGGGTTGGTACTTTCCATCCGAAGATCTCACTAACCGATATGGGTAAGAAATTCCTTGAAAGATACAGGCAGAAATATAATGAGGACCCGATTTATCCCGACTTCCAAGGCTTTGGACACATCTACGTGCTTTTGCAGGCAATACAGAAGGCTGGCTCGGACGACCCAGAGAAAATAAGACAGGCCCTCTTAAACAATGAATTTGACTACTGGGTTGGGAAGGTAAGGTTCCGTCAGGTGGCGGGGCCTGGCTGGCAGCATGTTACAGTGCCATCGCTACATATTGCGCAGTGGACCGCCCCACGGCAGAAGCTGTCTGACGCCCCAATACTGTACCCAAAGGAGTTAGCCAAATAACTTGAGTACATCCCCCATATTTTTTGAATATCTCTTTTCAGGTCTGGTGCTGGGTTTACTCTATTCACTAATGGCCTTAGGTATATCTTTCATTTACGGCGTTATGAAGATGATAAACTGGGCTATGGGAGAGTTCTACATGCTGGCCGGATATATTATGTTCCTCTTGACGACTATAACAGGCGGCAAGATGTTATTCCCGCTTATCCCAGCCAGCCTCGCGGCAATATTTTTGATCGGTTTCCTCCTACAGAGATTTGTGCTTAAGCCTATGTTCACAACCTTAGGCGAGAGGAGGGATGAGTTCGTTATTATAGTAACGCTGTCGATATCTGTTTTTCTGAAAAGCCTTATGGTGGGGCTGGCGGGGCCATACATATACAAGGTTCCAGACTATTTGCCTAACATCCCTTTCGACGGCTTTATAATCAGCGGTAACAGGGTTTTGGCTGGAGCAGCAGCCCTGTCAGCCATAATCCTATTCTTCCTGTTACTGAAATACACTTGGGTCGGGAGGGCGCTGCGTGCAACCGCCCAGGACAGATTAGCGGCACAAAGCCTCGGGATCAACGTTTGGAACATAGACAATTATGCTTTCGCCATAGGGGTATCTCTGGCGGGAGTGGCTGGTGTAATGCTCGCCCCTGTGTACATGGTTTACCCTGAGAGCGGGGTCGTTCCAGCGGTCAAGGGTTTTGTCATACTCGTCATGGGCGGGCTCGGCTCATTAACTGGCAGTTTAGTAGGGGGTATAATTTTGGGTCTAGCCGAGTCCTTGGGAACTGCTTTAATAGACCCACGGTACCGTGAGGTGTATGGCTTCCTGCTTATGATTATCGTTTTGGCTGTGAAGCCACGTGGCCTGTTTGGAAGGGTGGAGAGAGAGGTTTAACACAAATAATCAGTTAGGTCTAACATACTGACCAGACACATTACGCATCCATACTTTTCATGGGAAACGGCTATTTATTGAATACCGCAAACGGTCCTCCACCCAGAGGATTAAATATGATGTAGGTTTTGCTGGCTGGTTGTCTTTCACATCCCCAATTTGGGTGGGGAGTTCGAAATTTTAGAATGTAAAATTTAAATCTTATAGAATTACACACAACATAAATATAAGCGAGAGAGATAATACTGAACTACCCCCGCCTCATCCAACTAAGCTTTCAGCCTACTTGGGCCTGGAGTCATAATGGCCTCGTTGGCAATCGGTTCTGGCGAGTGGATTCTCTTCCCCGCCGTAGTGGCTGCCTTTGGGCCGGCTCTTCTCTGGGCGGCGGCCCTTTCATGCATCCTACCAGGCGGTTTTGGCCGTTGAATCGATGGGGTATCCGGTTTGTTGTGGCCAGCCTGTTCACAAGGCTATTCAAAAGCTTCCACCCGGGCCTATGGTGTGGGCTTGGGCACTCATGGTGTTTATACCCGTGATGTGGCCGGCATGGGCAACCGCCTCTGCGACCACGGCCGTCGCCCTACAGCTTGGTGGGCTCCCGGGACCCCAAGATGTGCCTCTACTCCTCTTCTGGAGCATTCTGGCGTTGGTGATAGGGTTGGCGGTTCTTCATATCGGATGGAAGATTCAGAGAACTCTTGAGTTGATTAGCTGGCCAATCGTAGTATTGCTTTTCGTAACGGTCCTAATAGGTGTTTTAGCGGCGGCAAAACCGGCTGCATGGGCGGCTGTCTTAAGCGGTTTAGGTGGTTTCATGGCTAGTAGGGGTGGACTACCTACTCCGGATAAAATTGACTGGCTGGCAACCTCGGCGGCTATAGCCTACATTCCTGCAGGTTTCGGATACAACCTTATGCTTTCAAGCTATGCAAGGGACAAGCGATGGGGTATGGCCGAAAAGGTTGGCTACATCCCTGCAATCTTAGGTGGGAAGAAGGTCCACCTAGCCACTGACGAACTACCCTTCAAAAACAATGATGAAAACATGAGAAGGTGGAAAGGCTGGTTGAACGTCATACGGGTTGACAGCTGGATAGTCTTCTCGCTTTTAACATTCATCACTCTCATCATGACAAGCGTCATGGCCTACGCCCTCCTAACACCCGAACAGGCTGCAAAACTGAGAGGGTTTGCGGTTGCCGCGGCCCAGGCGCAGGCATTGGCAAATGTACTGGGGGCTGCTGCATGGGTTATCGTCTTGCTTGGGGGTTTCTGGATACTGTTCGACACTCAATGGGGGCTCATGGACGCCACTACAAGGGTTATCGTGGATAACTTCTGGTTTGCGAGCGGTAAAGTGCGTAAGTGGTCCGGTGGAGATGTTAGAAAAATTTACTACCTCGTCTTGTACATACTGTTCGCGATATCTGTTGTCATAGTTGTAGGCTCGCTCACCAGCGGATGGGCCTCGCCCTACGCGTTGACAGTTACCGGTGCAAACCTCGGGCCATTCGCTCTCACAGTTGCCTACCCGTTGCAGATAGTTGTAAACTACAAGTTCTTACCCAAACAGCTAAGGCCATCGCCCATCGTAACTGTCGCCTTAATCGTTGGAACAATATTCTACGAGGTCTTCCTAGTAGGTGCTCTCGCCCAATCCCTGTTTGGAATAAAGCTTTAAACCATTCGTTCATTTTTTGTGTGAGAGATATATAGTAAACCAATCAATATTGAAAAGGGTATGCTAGGAGATTTGACTGTTGCCGTTGATGTGGGCGGGACCTTCACAGACCTTGTTGCATACAGCCATTCAACGAAGGGTCTTTTCCGTGTTAAGGTGCGGAGTACTCCACGGAGACCCGAGCTAGGGTTTATCGAGGCTTTCAAGAAACTCTTTGAGGAATATGGGGTGAGCCCCGGCGACGTCTCCTTGACAATTCACGTAAACACCGTAGGGACAAACCTTTTCCGTGGACAGCTCGGCCTCGAACCACCCAAAACCGCCCTCATAACAACCCAGGGGTTCCGCGACGTTCTCGAAATAGGTAGGCAGAACAGGGCCGAGCTTTACAACATCTTCTACAGGAGACCCGCCCCCCTGGTTCCGCGTGAGATGAGGTTCGAGGTTGGGGAGAGGGTTGACAGCAGGGGCCATGTGTTGAAAGAGCCCTCGCAGGAAGAGCTTAACCGGCTGGTTGATGTCTTGAAAAAGGAACATGTCGAGTCCGTGGCCATCTCCTTCCTAAACAGCTACATCAACCCGTCAAACGAAAATCTGGTTAAGAATATTCTGTCATCGTCTATAGACATCCCCGTACATACATCGTACGAAGTAGACCCGGAGCACAGAGAATATGAGAGAACTAGCACAACGGTCGTGAACGCGGTCCTCGCACCCGTTGTAGCCCGCTACATTACAGCCATCAGGAAAATGCTCAGAGAGATAGGGGTTGGGGCGCCGGTGCAGATAATGAGCTCGTCTGGGGGGTTGGTCGATATTGACGAAGCCGTAACAAGGCCCGTTGCATGCATCGAGTCAGGACCGGCTGCAGGAGTTATAGGGGCCTCGGAGTTGGCGAAATCCCTTGGACACAGGAAGGTCATAAGCCTCGATATGGGGGGCACGACCGCGAAGGCCGGCGTGGTTGTGGATGGGAGGCCGGCTTATGTTCCGGAGATGGAGGTGGGAGGATACGTGCACATGGGTAGGGTTGTGAAAGGCAGCGGCTACCCCGTTCGCTTCCCGTCGGTGGATTTGGCTGAGGTGAGCGCCGGAGGGGGTACGGTGATAGATGTTGACGAGGCAGGCTCCCTTAAAGTCGGCCCGTTGAGCGCCGGCTCCGACCCCGGCCCCGTCTGCTATGGGCAGGGAGGCACCATGCCGACAATAACCGACGCCAACCTCATACTCAACAGGCTTGAACATCTCCTCGGGGGCGGGATGAAGCTCGACAGGGATTTGGCGGTCTCAGCCATGGAGAGGGTTGCTGAGAGGGCTGGGCTTAATGCCGTCGAGTGTTCTAGGGACTCTCTCGTCCTAGCAAACCTTCAGATGGCGAGAGCGATACACATAGTCACGTTGGAGAGGGGGCTTGACCCTTCTGAGTTTGTCCTCTACGCATTCGGCGGGGCGGGGCCCTTGCATGCAGCGGAGCTCGCCATCCAAACAGGTGTAAACACGGTGGTCATACCGCCGCATCCAGGCCTCTTCTCATCTCTCGGATTGTTGATGACGGACATGCGCTACACATATGTAAAAGGCGTTGTCAAGGTTTTGGATAAGAGCGACGAAGCGTCTCTTGAAGACATGTTTCGGGAGCTCGAGTCCACTGCACTGTCCCAGCTGGGCAAGAGAGGGATAGATTTGGGGAAAGCCTCTGTAAGCCGCAGCATCGACCTAAGGTATTACGGGCAGGGGTATGAGATAGAGGTGGAGGCCGAGCGGCCCCTCAACCTCAAGAACTGCGTCACCGTGTTTGAGGAAAGACATGAGGCAACATACGGCTACAGACACGCGGGAGAACCCGTGGAGGTAACGGCTTTAAGGGTGACCGTTACAGTTCAGAGGGAGAAGGCCGCCCTCGCCAAGCCGGCCGCAGAAGGAAGGCCCCGCAAAAAGATGAGGAAAGTCTACTTCGAGGACGGGTGGCTGGATACACCCGTCTACCTTAGGGACGACCTCCCAGCCGGGTTTGAGCTTGAAGGCCCGGCGGTCATCGAAGAATACGACTCAACCACCGTTGTACCTCCTGGATGGAGGTTGACCGTTGACGGGACTGGATGCATGGTGATGCGGCGATGACACTAACGGAAGTGGTCAAACACAGCCTCATCTACATCTCGGAGGAGATGGGGGTAGCCTTGAGGAGGTCCGCCTTCTCGCCGAATATTAGGGAGAGGGCGGACCACAGTTGCGCAATCCTCGATGCGGAGGGAAGGCTGATAGGGCAGGCCGAGCACATACCAGTCCACATAGGGTCCCTACCCCTAGGGCTGAGAAACACACTGAAGTACCTAGATGAGAACGGTGTCGAGCCTAGGCCTGGGGATATGTATGTTTTAAACGACCCATACATAGCTGGGACACATCTCAACGACGTAACCACGGTAAGGCCTGTCTTCGTCCATGGCAGGTTGGTGGCGTACGTCGCTAACAAGGCTCACCAAGTAGACGTCGGCGGCATAGACCCCTCAAGCATCTCGATACGTGCTGAGACGTTGTGGCATGAGGGCTTTATCCTGCCCCCGGTGAGGCTGATGAAGGAGAACAGGCTTGTAGAGGATGTGGTCGCGATAATTAAGTCGAACACACGGATGCCGGAGGTTACGCTAGGGGATTTGAGGGCCCAGATAGCCGCGAACCTAATGGGTGAGAGGAAGCTGCTGGAGCTGATTGAAAAGGTCACGCCAGAGGCCTTTAATGAAGCCGTTGAGGATTTCCTAACAAAGACACACATACTTGTGAAGTCCGAGCTTTCACGTCTACCCCACGGGAGATGGGATGGGGAGGACTACCTTGAGCTTGACGACCGCGACATAGTTATCAGGGCCACCGTAGAGGTTAAGTCTGACGGCTTCACAGTAGGCTTCGAGGGGACAGACCGCCAAGTCGACAAACCCTTAAACGCCGTACTTGGCGTTACAACAGCGGCAACAACATACACCTTGAAAACACTCCTCAGCAAAGACATAGCCCTCAACGACGGGTTCACGCGTACTATTGTGATAAGGGCTCCGGAGGGCACTGTGGTTAATCCCGTCAAACCTGCGCCAGTGGCCGCGGGGAACCTAGAGACAAGCCAGAGAATAGTTGACGTGCTCTACAAAGCTTTGTCCAAGGGGATGCCGGATAAGATACCCGCCGCGAGCAACGGAAGCATGAACAACCTGATGATGGGGGGCGTACACCCCGAGACCGGCAAAACATGGGCCTTCTATGAGACAATTGGGGGAGGCGGGGGTGCGAGGCCCGGCATGGATGGTGTCGACGGAATACACTGCCACATGACCAACACCATGAACACGCCAATTGAGGTTATGGAGCACTACTACCCCATACTGTTCAGGTCGTACAGGTTCAGGGACGGCAGCGGTGGAAGCGGTAGGTGGAGGGGAGGGATGGGGATTGAGAGAAGCTTCACAGCCCTCGCCACTATAAGAGTGGCAGTCATGGGTGACAGGTCGCGGCACAGGCCTTGGGGCCTGCAGGGCGGGGGCGATGGGGCTCCCAGCGAATACTTTATCCAGAAAGCCGGCGGAGAAGTGGTTAGGCTCCGGTCAAAGGATGTGGCGGTCCTAGAGCCTGGCGACACACTGGTTATCAGGACTGCGGGAGGAGGTGGATACGGTAAACCTTGATACGCATGTCGCGGACGTAAATACGAGTATGTCGGAAGAGGTCATTAGGCTGATTGAGCAGTCCAACCTCGTACCTCTAAACCCGCATCAGCTTGTGACTGAGCTACTGCTTCCGGCCATCATGCTGCAGTCTGGTTGCTGTTGCTAGGGTTTTCAGGGCCCGCGGCGGCAGGGATGCAGCCTTCCAAATAGTCGAGATGAATTTTGCGGTCCCAATCCTAGCATTGGTTATACTCTCTAGATACGCCCTGCCATGGGTTGTGGGCAGCATGGTCGCAATCCCGATCTATGCAGCCCTCAAAGCGTTTAGACACAAGGTAAAAGCAGGAAGTTTTAAGCATGTTTAGATTATGTTGTCTATTATTATGGCGAGCATTAGGATGAAGAGTTGGGGGCTTGTTAGTTTGAAAAGCCTGTAGGCCGTCGACCTGTTGGGGCTAAGCATCAACGCAAACGCAGTCAACCCAATTGCGGCGCCGCTCAAGCCGGCGGCCACAATGTAGACGAGTCCGTACTTATCTGGGTGGAGGAAGTAGAGGAGGAAGCTGAACAGAACCGATAGAACGGTTGTGGACGCTATGCACCTTATCGCGGTGGCCTCAGAGGTAACCACAGGAAGCATAGGTACATGGGCGTTTCGATAATCCTCGCGGTAGATTAGAGCGAGGCTCCAGATGTGCGGAGGTATCCATAGAACTATTAACGCGGCCATTATCCACGCCTCCGGAGTCGGCCAGTAGCTTACAGCCGTATATCCCGCCATGAGCGGCGCACCCCCAGCGTAGCTGCCCAAAATAATGTTGAGCGGCGTTCTCCTCTTACTCCACATTACGTAGATAACCAGGTAGTCGACCATGCCTGTAGCCATGAAGAGGAATGTGACGGGGTTTATCAAGGCTGCAACCGCGAGAGAAACTGCGATTAGGCCTAGTCCGAATACTAGGGCTTTCCACGCTGGTTTTATCAAGCCCTTAGGGATAACCCGTTTGGAGGTTCTCTTCATAGCAGCGTCCAAATCCCTCTCAATATAGTTTGAAACAGCCTCCGTACCCGCTACACCGGCGATAATTGAAGTCATCGCAAGAACGAAGGTCTGTATTTCGGGGATGCCGCCTGACGCGGCGACGATCCCTGCCACACCCGTGAAGGCTAGCAGCCACCAGACGTTTGGCTTTGTAAGAAGAAAATAGTTCTTAGCCGTCTGGAGAAGGGGGGCTGCCATGATACCGCTACCGTTTTACGAAATATTTGTACTCTCCCTTCAAACCAATTCTCGACAGGATGTCTTTATCGTAGAGTATTCCGAGGGCTTGGCTAACCTTCCTACTCTGGAACTTTATTTTCACAAGGTCGTAAAGCTTTTGCCTTACATCTGCGGTGGACCTTGGCTGGTTGAAGAAATCAGTCGGAAGGAGCTTTTCCTCGATAAGCTTCAAGACCTCCACGGCCTCGGACTTCCCGCGGCGTTTAGAGGGACGTGTTACCGGTCTTGCCCTAACTCTCTCGGCTACTTTCTGCGACAGCTCGATGAGTTCGTCTAGACCACTGAGCACCTCCTCCTTTGAGCCTGCCTCACATGAGACCTCGATATCGCCAACCTCGATTGTTACAACATACTTCACGCCCTACACCCTCTAAAACCTTCTAAACTTCAGGTATAGCTCGTTGTTGACAAGGCTGATCTCGAAGGAGGCCATGTTCTCAAGCTTCTCACGGATGGCGGGGGGAAGGTATATCCGCCCATACTTGTCAGGCTCAAAAACATATTTAACGTCATCAACAACCATAGCCACCTCACGTTTTCTAGCCTTCTTCAAAAGCTTCATCGGGATAGTTATTCTGCCATGCTCCTTAACGGTCCTACCTAGCTTGCGCGAAACGCTTACTGTTTCGGCCATGCTCAGCCCGCCCGCTATCGAGGGTATGATGTAAACAACGTCCCCGTCCTTTATCTCAGTGTCCAAACCTTTAAGATACCTTATATCCTCGTCGTTCAGAAATACGTTTACAAAGCTTCTTACACCGCCTGTTTCTGTGAAAAGATGTTTCTGGAGGGCTGTGAACCGATTTACTAGCTTCATCAATACCTCGCCTACCGTGGAGCCCTCCAGCTCTACAACCTCACGGCCCTCGGCGTATTGACGGAGAGGTGTGGGTAGATACACTTTCACAGCCATATACTGACGGATATGTTTAAAATGGCTATATTTATGTTAGAATGGGCCAAAGTTTTTATGTCCGAGGCATCAGCAGTATTACCCGCCTATCCTCCATTAATTTGAGCAATTTGTCGGGTGTTGCGGTGAGTTCGGCGGAGTATATACCGGTTGGCCTTGAGACATCGGCGGCCGTCCCGGTAAGCCATTCCCTCTCCCGGCCCGACGCATCCACAAATCCATACCACTTGGCTATCTGCACATCGTTTCTCCGGGCTAGGTCCTGCAATTCATCCGGCTTAAGCGGGTCTCTGAACGGTGTATATGCTGTGACAGGGGTTGTGGGTGAGGTGCTGAGCCGTTGCTGCAGCCATGCAACCTCGGACTTGTACTCTCTTCCGTAGCCAACCCTACCCTTAATACCGGTGGCGTAGATTGTGCCGTCAGCATCCACCTCAAGAGTTATCTCTGGTAAGCTGTTTGTAGGGTAGGGCTGAAGCGACGCAGGCCCGTTTACGGCCACCCCGGTGTCAGCGTTGTAAACAGTTCCGTGACACGGGCACTGTAGCTCTCCCTTGTTTGTGAAGTAGTCGTAAAGACACCACAGGTGGACACAGACCTTGCTATATGCCCTCAGCTGGCCGTTGGGCAGGTGTATCAATATACATTGGCGGAATGGGTCGGAGTCAACCATCGGGTCGCCTGTTGCGGGGAATGGGAAGGTCAGCTTGCTGTTGGGGGGGAAGTCCTTGAGGTTTATCAGCCTCTGTCTTATGCGGCCAGAGGCGGCCTCCTGTCTGTAGAGGTACCCGCCCCATGAGAGGAACGGTGCTAAAGTCACAAGCAGAGAAGTACCAAACACAGTCTTCAGGATGCTTCGTCGACGGCCCGCCATGGGAGTAGATGAAGACTGCTTTTTAATATAGTTAGCTCAAACATCACTCATAGATTGTATACGGCGGTATGGGAAACATGTAAATTTTAGGCACAAAGGCTTGTTTTGGGTTGGATGCAAAGTATCTGGTTGAGGTCAAGGTTGGGGAGAAGGCTTTGAAGGCGGAGCCGGAGGCCCTTGAGGCGGTAAAACAGGTTGTCAGGGGAAAGATGCTGGCAAGGATGAAGAAAGAATATGTCGAATGCCCGCTGGCGGGGACGCAGGTGGCATTCTTGACGTGTTTTGTGTGCGTCAGCCACATCAGAAGGGTTAGGGGCGTTGTGCACTGCGCAGGGGTTGAGAAAAAGACGCGAACTTAAAACCACAAAACATCGACTGTGCCGGATTAGCCTAGGCTTCTCCATCTGGAGCCTTCGGGTTGAAAAAGGGCTGCTTCCACATATTTATATACCCAAAATGGCAGTTAATTAGAAGGTTTGCGGGGGTGCTACGGACTTGGCGATGCCGGCTCAGGATTGGCAGGGAAAGCGACAGCAGGTTGTCCAAATACTGGAGACGATCATCAACGACACGGAGACCCCGCGGAATATTAGGCGGATAGCTAAGCAGGCATTCGACGAGCTCTTTAACGAGAAATATGCGCCCGCGGTGAGAGCCGCTAACTCCATAGAGCTTATCGAGGAAATTATCAACGACCCGAATATGCCCAGCTTTACGCGGACGCAGCTCTGGATGGCGATAAGCATTTTGGAGACGATAAGGTCTTCGCAGACAGCTTGATTTGTGGATAAGGTAAAATACCTTAATCACCCAAGCTCTTTGCTTGGTGTTTTGTCGTGGTAAATAAGGCTGCAAAATACACGGGCATACTTGTAGGGCTGGCCCTGATAGCGTATCTACTGGGGCTTGAATTCAGACAGGCTGCATCTCTCATGGTTCTCGGGGGCATGATCGGGGCCACGCTGATGTTCTGGAGGTTTAGGCTGGTTTTCGCATTCTTCGCCCTAGCATTCATGCTGGGAGCTGACCTATTGGAAATAGATCTTTTAATCAAGTTTGCACATCTGGACACAATTCTCTTCCTTGCATCAATGATGGTTGTTGTGGGATATCTTGAGGAAGCCCGTTTCTTCGAAGTTGTCATCGACAAAATTCTCGTCAGAATTGGGAATAGGCCGGTCGCCGTTGTTGTCTTTATCATGGGGATGTCTGCACTTCTTGCGGCTTTAGTTGACGAGGTAACGTCAATACTCATAATGATAGCGATAATTCTGGACATCACCTCCCGGTACGGATTAAACCCCGTACGGTTCATAATTCTCTCCATCTTTGCAACAAACATAGGCAGCTCCGCCACAGTTGTCGGCAATCCCGTAGGAGTTATTATAGCGTTTCAGGCAGGGCTTGGGTTTCTCGATTTTCTCAGATGGGCCACACCCATCTCAATAATGTCTCTGCTTCTGTGCATAGTCATAAGCCTATACATTTTCCGACGGGATATTAAATCGCTTGCACAAGCAATGTCAGCTACAGCCGTAACCGTCAAGGCAGTAGAACCGACGAACGGAGGTGCAAGGCCTGACATAAGACTTCCTGCAGCCATCTTCGTTCTAACCATAGCGGGCCTAGTACTTCACACACCGCTGGAGCAGCTCCTAGGACTGGGGAAAAACGCCATGCTTTTAGGTGTCCCAATGCTATTTGCGGGGCTGGTGCTATTGTTTGAAAGAGAGAGGGCTAGGGAGATCGTGGAGAGGCGGATAGACTGGTGGACCCTGTTATTCTTCATGATTTTCTTCGCAAGCGTCGGTACATTGAGCCATACCGGGGCCACAGATGTTTTTGCGGAAATAATCCAGGCTATCGGAGGTGATTCCATACCGATTCTAATGGTACTAGTAATGGTTGCGGGAGGTTTGATGTCGGCTTTAATGGATAATGTATTGGCTGTAGCTACGTGGATACCGATAATCAAGTCCCTGGGAGATGGTGGCTTAACCATCTTCCCGCTGTGGTGGACTATGCTGTTTGCAGGGACCTTCTGGGGCAACCTCACAATAATCGGGAGCACAGCCAACATCGTGGCCGTGGGAATGCTTGAGAAACGTGAACGCATACATCTCACGCTTAGACAGTGGATAGGTGTCGGTGCAGCCGTAACAATTCCCACAGTAGTATTGGCGCTATTACTCCTGTTTTTACAGCTCCCGTTTATGACCTAGTCCCCGACTGGTTTAGCAACTATAACCAATTTGTCCCTCTTCCTTGTCACCCAGACCTCGTAACCATACTTCAGAAGTGTTGCAAAGCAGTCATACCACGGGAAATAGGCGGGTTCTGCAACCTCGATCTCAAACCCACCATACTCCGTCCTGACCTCTCCTGTTTTACCAACCTGAAGCTCTAGACATTTCCTAAGGTCAACCACTACTTTCTCTGAAGTGGTTTTAGAAACATTTTCGCCCGGATTATCGGCTTGAGATATGCGTGTAGTCCCCGTATCCATTTACACTCATAGGGTTTTACGGTTAATTTAAGGTCTTTGAGATATTACCTTTTTATACCATTTTCCGGGTTTACGGGATGTGAAGGTGGGTTTCCAGGGGGAGAGAGGGGCATACAGCGAGGAGGCCGTGAGGACGTATTTTGGGGATGATGTAGAGGTTTTCCCCTGCAAAACTATCAGGGATGTTTTTAAGAACACGGAGGCGGGGGTCATCGACTACGGCGTGGTCCCAATTGAGAACAGCATCGAGGGCAGCGTCTACGAGACGTACGACATGTTCCTGAGCTCAAGCGCCAGGGTTGTCGGCGAGATAATCCTGAGAATCAGGCACTGTCTCGTCGCCCTGCCTGAGACTTCGATAAACGATGTCAAGGTTGTTTACTCGCACCCCCAAGCCTTGGCCCAATGTAGGGGTTTTCTGTCATCGCTGGGGGCTGAAACGGCTGTGACCTACGATACAGCCGGAAGCGTTAAGATGATTAAGGAAAATGGTTTAAGGAACGCCGCCGCGGTGGCCAGCGAGAGGGCCGCGCAGCTTTACGGTATGGCTGTTTTGGCGAGAGGCATCGAGGACTACGGCCACAACTACACAAGGTTTCTGGTAATCTCCATGCATGAGGCCCAGCGTGGTCAGGAAAACAAGACTTCGATAATTTTCTCGACAGCCCACCGCCCCGGCTCCCTCTACAACGCCCTCGGCGCCTTCGCCAGACACAACATCAACCTAACCAAGATAGAGTCGAGGCCAACCCGTCAGAGGCCGTGGGAGTACTATTTCTTCGTCGACTTCGAGGGGCATCATGAGGACCAGCATGTTAGGGATGCGTTAAGGGAGCTCGCCAACAACACTGTGTTCATCAAAGTGCTTGGCTCATACCCTAAGGCTCAGACCGATTTCTAGAAATCTCCGACAAACGTTCGTAGAGCTTGTATAGGGCTTGCGTCCCCTCCGAGCCGTATCCCAAAACGTCGAGGGATTTGAACAGCTCTGAGACGAATGACGTCCCCGGCAGGGGTATTCCCAGCTTCTCCGCTGTTTCCCTTACTAGTCGTAGATCTTTACGCATGTGGGAGACCTTAAATCCTGGCTTAAAGTCTCCGGAGGCGATCCGTGGCCCGAGGTTTGACAGCTGCCACGACCCACCGGCGCCGGTTGAGACAACCTCGATAACCTTTTTTACGTCAAGCCCGGCCCTCGAAGCCAGGAGCAACATCTCACATACACCTTGGAGGTTTAGGGCCACCGCCACTTGGTTGCAGAGCTTCGTAAAGCTTCCCGCCCCGTTCTCCCCCATGTAGAAAATGTTTTTACCCATCGCCTGAAGAACATCTAAAACCTTCTCGAACGCCGCCCGAGGTCCGCCGACCATTATTGTAAGGGTCCCCTGCTCCGCGGCAAACGTGCTGCCTGAAACAGGCGCATCGAGCATTTCCCCTCCACGGGACCCTACCAGCTCAGCCATCCGACGTGAAAAGAAAGGCGAAACAGTAGACATATCAACAAACACCGCCCCGGGCCGTAGGCCTTCCAGAACCCCTGAAGGTCCGGTCAATACCTGTTCTACAGCGACTTCATCGGGAAGCATCGTTATAACTACGTCGGACATCTTAGCCACATCAGCCGGAGACTTGCATGGAACCGCTCCCATAGAGGCCAGCTCATCGACTGGTGCCTTACTCCGGTTGTAAACAGCGAGCCGGAAGTTTTTACCGAGAATGTTTTTAGCCATGGGCTTGCCCATCAACCCTAAACCGATAAACCCAACTTCCCGCATGGATGCTACAGATTTAAGCTGGATATGAGCTTATGCTAGGTTTTTTAGCAGGCATCTGGATACATGGCTTGGCGTAGAAACAGGTAATGAAGTCGACTTCGAGGAGGAGCCCGGTTCCGGTAGAGGTCGAGGACTTGGCCAGCCTCGCTAGGCTCGTTTCAACACGCGCCGACTACATAGCACCTCTGTTGGCATACCTAAATGAAGACAGGCACATCATTTCACACACCTTCTCCATCCCCTTCGGCAGATACAGTATCCCACTCCTCTTATACACAGAGCTGAAAGAACCTCCGAAGGCCTACCTCGTTTACACACCGCTGGAGCATGAAGAAACATGGTTCTCGCATACCCCTGAGTCAGGAAGATATATCTCCTTCCCGGTCGTCGAGGCTTTTCCAGCCCCCGATATTATAGAAAAGGCGTTGACTATGCCGCCTAGAAGGAAGATTGGAGGGCTTGTCTCAGTCCGTCTTAAAAACATGGAGTCCCTTATGAGGATGGTCTCCGCCCTGACAGACGAAGCCAGCAGCCCACCCCTCTGGTGCTTCGCCAATAGGGGCAAGTATGTAGCAGGCATCTTCTACCCAGTCTTCGAATACTATGACTCGGCTGCACTCCCCATCCTCTACTATGTCGAGTTGGATAAGAAGCCGGCAGCACCTTTCGCAGGATACAGGCCAACCACGTCGGGAGGTGTGGTTGAATACACCTACTCAATATCTGACGCTAGATATGTTTACGGCAGGATAGTCTACCTCAAATCCTTCCCCTTCCAGATATGAGGCTTGCGGTGAAAGTCCCCAAGCAAAGGGCCGAGGAAGCCCGCCGCCACGTCATCAAGTTAAGCCTATACGATTATTCGAGGAGAGTTGTCCGGGACGGGGATTATGTTCTGATACCGGTCCTCGGAAAACCGGGCCCGGAGTATGAGGTTGTCGAGGCCGACCTACCGCCAGCTACTATGAAAAAGTTGCCGGAGCTGCGGTCTTCATATGATATTTTGGGGTCCGTCGCCGTCATAAACGACCTAAACATGTCGTTGGAGAGGGCTGCTGTGGTAGCTGGCGAGATTATGGCCAGACACAGCGCTGTGAAGACGGTTTTGCTGAAAAGGGGTGAGGTGTCAGGTGATGAGAGGGTGGCCAGATACGTTGTTGTGGCGGGTGAGCCTGTGACAGAGACTCTGTATAGGGAGTCGGGATGTTTATTCAGGCTGGACCCTACCAAGGTTTTTTTCAGCCCGCGGCTCGCGGGCGAGAGGCTACGGGTTGCTTCACAGATTGGCCGAGAAGAGAAAGTGCTGGATATGTTCGCGGGTGTCGGCCCCTTTTCCATAGTGATAGCACGCAAACATCCCAGCGCAACCGTTTACGCCGTGGAGAAGAACCCTGAAGCATACAGGTACCTATGCATCAACGTAGAGCTTAACAAGCTTGTCGGCCGTGTAACACCAATTCACGGCGACGCCGCCAAAGTAGTCCCCAGCCTCCAGACCAAGTTTAACAGGGTTGTGATGAACCTCCCCCATCTCTCGCTCCGCTACCTCCCCACAGCCGTAGCAGCTCTGGAAACCAATGGGAAAATACATCTATACACTCTCGAGGAAAGAGATGACGGAAAGGTCGTGGAGGAAACTTTAGCGACAATGGGATGCCTCGAGATAGTCTTCAACCGCGTGGTCAAAGAGCATTCGCCAAAATCTGTGATCAGGGTTTACGACCTAGTTAAAACAAACTAAAATCCTTCTAGGCTAACCGCCTTATGTGAAGTTTTACAAAGTTGATGGGAGAAATCTTCAGACAGTGTTAAATGAGATTCTCTCCGGGAGGCTGAGTTTGGATTATTATGTTCCTCTCGTCAAGCCCATTATAGATGACGTAAGGTCTAGAGGCGACAAAGCCCTTCTAGAATATGTACGCAAGTTCGACTACGGTGGTGCTTCGCTTGAGCGGCTTCGCCTACAGCGTTCAGAGCTGGCGGAGGCCTACAGCATATTAGATGAAAAACTGCGGGCAGCCTTGAATACTGCCGCTGAAAACATCAGGAAACTCTGTCAACATCTGCTTCGCCGGCTACGGACCTCTCGAAGCCTTGCTGAAGGGGTTAGGGTTCTACAACGTCCTGCTCCCATACCGTCTGTTGGCTGTTACGTGCCCGGGGGTGGTGCAAGCTACCCCAGCACGGTTTTGATGACGGTAGTGCCTGCCAAAGTGTGCGGCGTGCCCTATGTAGCTGTCTGCACACCCCCTTCCAAAACAGGTGAGGTGCCTGACGTTGTTAAGGCAGCCCTCTACGTGGCAGGCGCTGACGAGGCCTACTCGATGGGTGGGCCCCACGCCATAGCCGCCATGGCTTACGGGACCGAGTCGGTCAGGAGGGTTGCTAAAATTGTTGGGCCGGGCGGACCATATGTAACAGCCGCCAAGAAACTGGTGAGCCAAGATGTCGCAATAGATATGTTGGCGGGTGCTACCGAGCTCGTCGTATATGGCGAGGATGTTGACGACAGCGAAGACATAGCCTTCGAGCTATGCGCCCAGAGCGAGCACAGCCCAGACACATTTGTTGGTCTTGTAACAACCTCTGAAAACCTCGCCAGCGAGGTAATGAAGTATCTCGACATAATGGTTCCTAGGCTTGAAAGAGGTGATGTGGTGCGGCAGGCTCTTGAGAGAAACGGGTTTGTAGCCGTCTGCGACAAGGTCTCTACAGCCGTAGAACTAATACAGAAATTAGCGCCGGAACATCTATACTTGGCCTCCAGCCCGAACAAGATAGCTCCCAAGATAACGAGCGCCGGGCTGATTTCGGCGGGCAGACATACATCCCCAGTCCTCTGCGACTATATCGTCGGCGTCAACCACATACTACCCACCTCCGGACAGGCAGCCCTCAGAGGAGGTCTCAGCGTCATGGACTTCGTGAAGATAGTTACGGAGGTTAGGGTTTCTAAGGCTGCTGCGAGAAGGCTTGGGCGACACGCCGGTCTCCTAGCCCGTGCTGAGGGGTTGATGGCACACGCATACGCCGCGGAGAGATGGCTGTAGATGGGGGTGTGGTGGGCGATTTTACACTTAAATAAATAAGGTTTTCCACACTCACTAGGAAACGGTCGAACGGCATTGAACATAGTCTCAAGAACGGAGGAATCGGTGACGGTCGATGTCTCAGACATTCCACAGTATTTTGCTAACGCCGTGAGGCGGATGGTTATTAGAGAGGTACCCACTATGGCCGTTGAGGAGGTTTTAATAATTGAGAACACCTCGCCGCTGACGAACGAAGTCTTGTCTCACAGGCTCTCCCTGATACCTTTTGTAACAGACCTTGACAACTACAACCTGCCGGAGGAATGCAGCTGCCAAAGCAGGCTTGGCTGTGAAAAATGTGTGGTGAGGTTCGTCCTTCACGCCGAGGCCACAGACAAGGTTATCACGGTTTACTCAAGGGACATCCAGCCTGAAACATCCTCCGGCATAGTAAGGCCTTTCAGCGGAGACATACCTGTAGTAATGCTAGCTCCGGGGCAGAGGGTTGAGCTGGAGCTGTACGTCAGGCTAGGCAAAGGTAGGAAACACAGCAAGTGGCAGTCGGGCATAGCAACACTCTACGAACAAGACGGCAAAAGATATCTCTACATCGAGAGCTACGGATTTCTAACCCCAAGCAGGATTTTAAAAGAAGCTGTTAAAATTGTGGCTAGAAAACTTGGTGAGTTGGAGGACCATTTCATGAGGTTGGTGAGCAGCGGTGAGCAGGAGAACTCTTGAGATAATGTTGGAAAGATCTAAGTCCGGTTTTTGCAAAAGGCTCGCTAGAGAGTTAAGGAGAAGCAGGAGGTCGATGAGGGAGGTAAACCTCTCACGTCTACAGCGACACACCTCCGACGGCGAGGTTGTCTTCGTCCCGGGCAAAGTCCTCGGACATGGAGCACTCGACAAAAAACTGACAGTAGGGGCCTTCAGCTTCTCTAAATCAGCCATCTCAAAGATTGCCGCCGCAGGGGGACGCGCCCTTCTTGCTGAAGATTTTTTAAAGGAATTCAAGGATGGTTCAGGGGTGAAGATTATTGGCTGAAAAGACGTATGTAATAAACGCCGAGGGCTATCGACTTGGTAGGCTTGCGTCAAAGGTTGCCAAACTGCTGCTGCAGGGACATAGCGTGAAGATATACAACGCCGAAAAAGCCGTGATAACGGGGACCAAGAACTCACTCCTAGAGCATTACACGATGCTGAGGGGGAGGAGGCAGTTTAAGTCTCATAAAGTAGTCTCCGTCTGGTACCCAACCCTGCCTCACACAATCCTGCGCTACACAATTCTGAGAATGCTTCCACGCAAGAAACCTAAAGGCAGGGCTGCTGCGAGAAGGCTGGAGGTCAAGAGCGGTGTGGCCAAGTATGCGGGGGAGCCGATAGAGTTTGATGACGCAAAACTATTAAAGCCCGTGAACAGGTCGGGTAAAATCATCCGCTACATGACGCTTGAGGAGCTTTCAAAACTTTTAAGAGGTGGTAGGACGTGAAGAAAGTTTCACACTTTGTCGGAAGGCGTAAAACCTCCGTTGCGCGCGTCTTCGTAAGCCCGGGTAGCGGCAACATCGTCGTAAACAAGACACCGCTAAATCTTTTTAACGAATTTTTCAGGAGCAAAGTCCTCACACCCCTCAAACTCCTGCCAGAGTTCTGGAAAAGCCACGACTTCACCGTAACTGTGCGCGGCGGCGGTTACTCCTCTTCAGCGGATGCGGTGGCCATAGCTATTTCTAAGGCTGCTGCGGCGCTTACACCGGAGGGAAAAAGCGTTATAGCCTCGTACGACAGAGCGCTTTTGGTTGATGACCCGCGGCAGGCTGAGCCGAAGAAGCCGAACCGCAGGAGTGCGCGGAGGTTTAAGCAGAAGAGTTATAGGTGATTCCTGCCGTGATGATTCCGATACGGTGTTTTAGCTGCGGGCGCGTCATAGCTCATAAGTGGGATGAGTACCGGAAACGGGTGAGTGCAGGCGAGCGACCCGGAAAGGTGCTGGACGACCTCGGCTTTAGCAGATACTGCTGCAGGAGAATGTTTATTTCAGCTGTGGATGTTATGGAGGAGGTTGTTCAGTTTTACGCAAAGTATTCGGGAGGAGTGAAGGCCGCTGAGTAAGATAACTGATGCATCGGCTTTGGTTATTTTAGACAGCAGGGGTTCTGAAACCGTAGAAGTTACGCTCCAGTCGGGAAACACCTCCGTAAGTGTCGGAGCCCCCTCGGGGAAAAGCCGCGGAGCCAAGGAGGTGGCCCCATTCCCTGAAAATGATGCAAGAAAATCAGTCCAAGTCTTTAACACTGTTTTGAAGCAAAAACTCCTAGGCTTCGACGCGTCAGACCAGAGAGGGGTTGACGAGCTTCTGAAGAGAGTGGATGGGACGCCGAATTTCTCAAGAGTTGGCGGAAACCTCGCCTACGCTGTCTCAGCGGCCTCAGCCCTGCTTGCTGCGAGGGCTCAGAACATACCGCCTTGGGAGCATATCGCCAAACTTTCTGGACTAAAACCATGTTACCCGCTTCCTCTCGGCAACGTTTTGGGTGGAGGTGCCCATGCAGGGATGGGGGCACCCGACATACAGGAGTTCCTCGTCTTCCCACAGAGAGTTGCGAATGTTGTTGAAGCGGTCAAAAAGAACGTGGAAACCCATAGGAGGCTTGGCGGAATTCTCCTAAAAAAGGTAGGTGGTTACGGGGGAGGACGGGGAGATGAAGGGGCGTACGCACCCCCATTGAACGACGAGGCCGCACTCGAAGCCGTAAAAGAGGCTGCTGCGGAGACAGGCATGGGTCTAGGCCTAGACGTTGCCGCGTCCAACCTCTACAGCGCTGAACTGGGAAAATACTTTTACAAAAACAGGGGTGTTGAGAAAACAGTTGAGGAACAGCTTGAGTACATAGCAGGTCTTGTCGAGAGGTTTGGCCTAACCTATGTTGAGGACCCGTTTCATGAAGAGGATTTTGAGAGCCATAAGAGGCTTTGCAGGATGTTTCCGAAGTTGTTGGTTTGCGGCGATGACCTAGTTGTTACAAGGGCTGAGCTTATTAGGGAAGCGGCCCGAAAGGGGTCCGTGAGGGCAGTTATACTGAAACCAAATCAGGTTGGAACATTATCGGACACGGTTGCGGCTGCGGTGGAGGCGGAGCGTAATAGGATAGTGAGGGTTGTCTCCCACAGGTCGGGTGAGACGTGTGATGGATTCCTAACCCATCTGGCGGTCGGGCTCGGCGCCACCTTTATTAAGGCAGGTGTTTTAGGCGGTGAGAGGGTGGCTAAGGCGAATGAGCTTGTCAGGATTTACAGTGTTCATGGCGAGAGTCTCCCGTTGGCGGAGGTGGGTGTGGTTTGACTCTCTCGGCTGAGCAGGAGGCCGCTGTCCTTGAGCAGCTTGTCCGCTACAACGTCCATGTAGGTTCGAGGATAAAGGTCAAACACATGGAGCCCTTCATTTTCAAGATGCGCTACGACGGGGTATACCTTTTCGACGTCAAAAAGATACTGGAGAGGCTTAATCTAGCCGCTAAACTGATCACGTACTATCCTCCTGACTCCATTGTTGCTGTTTCCACGCACGTCTTCGGTATGAAGGCCGTCGAGAAGTTTGCGGAGCTGACTGGTGGTAAAGCTATAGCGGGTAAGATGAGGGCGGGCATGTTCACCAACAGGACGTTGAAAGACTATTTCGAGCCATCGCTGGTCATTGTCTCAGACCCGAGGTACGACGTGCAGGCTCTTGAGGAAGCCCGTGTAGCCAGAGTCCCCGTGATAGCGATGTGTAGCAGCGACAACACCTACTCCAACGTCGACCTCGTCATCCCCATGAACAACAGGAGCAGGACATCCCTGCCCTACGCATTCTGGTATCTGACTAGGCGTGTTCTCGAGGAGAGGGGTCAGCTAACAGCTGAGTTCGACGCAGTTGTCAAGCCCGAGGACTTTATGTCGATAAGCACAACTCCCGAAACCGAGTAATTCTACAGCAAGGCTATTTCCGGCGTCAGCGGGTTCTTCAGACTGTATATCGCTGGGCAGCGTTCCTCAGCCTCTTTTACAACCTCCTCAAGTCTCTGGCGTGAAGCATCTGATTCTAGGGATAGCTCGAAACGTATTGACCTGACTGGTTTTGTGTCCCCTATGCCGAGGGGTTTCCTGAAATCGATGACGCAGCTGGCCCTGACCGATGCTTTCTTCAACAATATGCCTTTCTCGGTGGCAACGCCTACCAAGGTAGCCATGAAGCATGATGAGAGACCGATTAGGCAGTAGTGCATGGGGCCCGGCCGGCTTCCGCTACCGCCTAGGAAGCTTGGCGAGTCGACCTCAAGGTTGAAGACGTTGTTCTCGGCCTTAGCTGTCGCCACAAATTGGACGGAGGGGTTGTCCAGGAGCCAAACACCCTCAACCGAGATTGTTTTAACGGCTTTATCAGGCACGGCCTTAAACTCCTCAACGGCCTTTGACACCTGCTCCTGTTCGATGTTATTGACCCTCATGTCATCGCTATGTGTTCACAGCAACATAAATCATTTCCCAACCCTTACGCCAAAAGGCGCGCATATTGTTTCAGCGGCCCTGCGGAGGTATTCTTCATAGTAGGTCTCCGAGTAGCCGTTGTCCGTCAGAAGCTGTTTTGGAACAGCGCCGCAGCGCTTGACGACATACTGCACTGTCTGGCCGGGGTGTAGCTCCACCCCCGCCTCCCGCATCATTTTGGCCGCTAGAACGTGTTTGGGAGGTCTTGTGTATGCGTCCAACGGTGAGCCGAGCGTTTTTTCTACAGCCAGCTTCTCCAGACCCACGGAGGCCGTGTAAATCATGTGCAGGTATCGTTGAAAAATACCTATGCATTCAACGGCCTTCTGGCCTGCCTCAGCGGGGTCTCTGGCCTCAGCCAGCTTCTCCAACATCTCTGACTGCATCTGCCTGACCAGCGGCGGTGTGTCTCTCCGCCTCAACTCTATCCCCCTGTACTTGAGGCGGCCGTCTGTGTAGACACCGAAGTAGCGGTTGTTCACGGGCCTGCCCGGCTGTGTCCTGGAGGTTAGGAAAGCCACCCACCTGTAGGTCCCCTCATAGCCTACGGGCAGCCCAACCCTTTTCTCCAGCTCCACGGCTAGGGACCTGTAGTCCTCCTCAGAGGCATCCTGGCGCCAAACCCAGAGACAGTCTACGATGCCGTGCAGGACCTTGAAGCCCAGCTCCTCTGCAACCCTGACACTTTTCAGCAAGGTGTCCCTGGCAAGCGCGCATACAGCCATGTGTGCTTTCCGGCTACCGAACTTGGCCTTCCTGTAGCCTAGGTATCCGAAGGAGGTGACCAGTATCCATTTGAGGGCGTTGGACCGTGCCTTAAAGATGGGGTTGCCTGTCTCGTTGTAGAGCCTTTTGTAGGCCAGTCTTTTGTTTAACGGTGTCTCTATGGCCTGCGGAACAATCCCACGCCACCTCCTGCAGACATGGTAGCCGAGCTCAGGGATGTACACGCCGCTGCAGCAGCCGCAGTCCACCGTCTCCCCGCTAATGTTGTGCTCCAGCATGAGCATGGGGTAGAGGCTGTGGAAGTCAAGCTCGCCGACGTTCCAGTAGACGCCCGGCCTGTGGTCGAGTATCCAGCCACCCCTATCAGCCACAACCAGCTCGGCGGCGGTCATGCACGCAGGCCTCCCACACTCTCTAGGTATGAGGACGTTGTTCAGGTATGCCTGCCGGTACTGGAGAGAGGTCATGCACCGGCCTATTGTGTATCGCGCGGCGTCCTGTACCGGTATTCGGCAGGTCCTCGCAACCTCCAGCACACCATCCAGCCCCGTCTCGCCGTACAGCATGGAGTTCCATGCATCGATGTGGAGCCTACCCCTGAGCCTGGCCGTATTATACCGGTGGTAGGTGCGGCCGTAGCTGATGTAGGTGTGTCCGCCTGCCTTTGGCCTCCTGCCGCCTTCACGCCCCAGCCTGAGCTCGACCATGTTCTCCAAAGCCCTGTGCCACAGGTATGTAAACAAGAAGCCGTCACCACCCTCCGTGACTACAACGTCGACATCCAGCTCATCAAGCACCCTGCACAGCCCGAGCAAAACCTCTCCCTCCTCCCCATCTACGACGACAGCCTCGCCGCCCGCCTCAACCCTAACAGCCTTCAGTCTGTCGGAGAACCTGTAGAATGGCCCCGACCTGTCTATCACCGCCTCCAGCCGTGCTGTTTTGAGGAATGACGTATCGTAGTGGGTTGTGTCGGCCTCCTCCACGGGCCTCGGTTTACCGTCCTCGAGGACTATGTACTGCGTTGGTGTTATGCCGTGGTTGTAGAGAAATTCCTGAGCCGCAGGTACGTCGGTGTTGTAGGCCCTGACACCGAGATGCCCCCAGCTCTCCTCGACAACGCCGGCAAGCCATCCCCTGTCCACCGCGGGGACAGCCACCTCCAGAGCATCAACCAACCCAGCCCCGAGCAACCTCTTCCGCACCAGCCTCACACAATAGAACTCCGCCAAGGCCCTCTCCACATCGGACAGAACGTCGGCGGGCCCGGCTAGGTAAAGCCTTGGACACCAGTCCACAACAGCTTTAACAACACCTCCTCCACGCTGCCGTAGCCACAGAGAGATGCCGTCAACCCCTGCGTAGACGTCGAGAACCCAGCCCTCCACACAAAAATTGTAGAAACCCCTGCATATATCGTGAGAGAGTAGTGTGAAAGTGCAGAGCCTACAGCGAAACTAGCCTACTCCCCCATCCTCGATAAATGGAGGTTGATTGTTTCTACGAGCAGCCGCGCCACCGCTCTAACGTCAAAAGGCCATGCGTAAACTATCTGCTTTAAACATTTTTTCCGCATCTTCTCCAGTAACTCCGGTATGTCCTTCTCAGAATGCTCCCCGCCCTTTGTGGTCATAGTGGTTACCACGACAACAACATCCACATCGCTGTTACACACCTCCACCAAAGCCTCCTCCACCGTCGGCCTACAGAACTAATTGAATGCCACAACAACCTTCTCATATCCACCAATTATGGAGAGCTCGGAAGCAAGGGTTTGCAAGGAGTGAGCATATGGATCATTCACCTCATTCCTAGCCCAGTTCAACACAATATTTTCAAGCTCTTCAAACCTTTCCTCCTCCAACCTGGTCCTGTTTTCCTTAAACTTCAACTTGAGATATTCTGACCTGAGCTCTTTAGGGATGTCGGATGGAAGTTGTCCATGCCCCACCAGCACAACCCCAACACGTGCCATTTCGACAGCCCTGGAAGACCTCGACCTCGTTAATATATTTCACAAAAGTGTAGCATTTGTTTTGTTGGCTATTACGGGACGGGATTTAAAGCGTGGGGTTTATTTCTCTTCGGCATGAGTGCGCCGCGGTTGATGGGTGTGGTGATAATGTTTCTTGCTGTAACGGGCGCTGTCTTCTATATTCTCTGGTGGGCTGGCCTGATGCCTTTGCTCAGGCAGGATGACGCGGTCAGGCTGGCCGCACTCCTTGTCATGCTCTTCCTCTTCACGGCCGTAGGCTTCGTCGGATACGTTATGGCGGTCACCAAGCCGCCTCAACACAATAAATCTAAAAACACCTCAGAACTATTTTTCCATGGGCCGGGGTGGCCGAGCAGTCAGGCGGCGGCCTGCAGAGCCGCTCTACAGGGGTGCAAATCCCCTCCCCGGCTCAGCCCACCCAACTATGGAATGGCGACCAAGTCCTCATCTCTGACAATCTTGTATTTACTGCTGCTGAGTCTGACGTATATCTCCGCCAGCTGCAAAAGCATGTTATGCACTTCTCCTGAATAAAACTTTAGAGGGCCGCTGATGTGGTGTGATAAGATCTCGTCAATCTGTTCAACTAATAAACTATTACAAGCCCTAGACTTAGACCCAACCACAAACCCCCATAGAGAAGAAAAAGATGGCACATAAGCTGCGAGCGGCGTTACACAGGGAAACACCGTCCTTATCGTCTCCAGAATCGACTTGAAGGTGAAGGGGCTGTGGACGACGGAGGTTGCCTGCGTTACGAGTACGCCGTTATCGCCCAGCTTTCTATACACAAGCTTGTAGAATTCTTGGCTGTAGAGCCTTTGTGATGGGGCGCCTTCGTAAGGGTCTGTCACATCAACAACAACCGCGTCCAAAGAACCGTCACCAAGGCTTTCGAGATAACCCCTGCCCTCCGCAACGACCAGCTTAAACCGCCTATCCTCAAAAACCCCATCGCTCATTTCAGGCAAAACTCTCCTACATAACTGAACAACTGATGGATCAAGCTCCACCATAACTACACTTTCGACCGTCTTCCATTTCAAAACCTCTCGAGCGGTCGCTCCCTCCCCACCACCTATGATCAAAACGTTTAACGGGTTTCCTACAGTGACCAGCGCAGGGTGGACAAGTGACTCATGGTAAATATGTTCATCAAGTAGAGATGATTGGACCTTACCGTCTATAATTAAACACTTACCGAAAGGCGTTGTTTCAACAATCAAAACATTCTGGTAGTTGGTCTTTATGCTCTCAATCACCTTCTCCACAGAGTATAGGGCCAGAAAGCCCTCTGAAACGAGCTCGGAGACCCAGAGACGATCCACCCCCACAGTAGCCATGGTGTAAAGTCTTTTGGAAAAATCTTTATACCTTATGTTTTAATGCTGCAGGAAGTTTTTGCTTAAAACCCTTAATGGCGGGTTCCTCCTCACCCTTGTTTATGATTTCTCTCATTACGCCACGCCTGACTTCAACTGCGCTTACCACTTTAGGGCTGAGAAAAAGTGCAATCTCGTTGAAGATCCGCCATGGATCGACCTGGCCGCAGGTATAGACATCTACCGATGCATACCTGTGTTCAGGCCAGCTGTGGATTGATATATGACTCTCCTTGACGACCAAAATGTATGATATGCCGTTACCGCGATCATATTTGTGGGCGAAATCCCCAACGATGGTTGCCCCAGCGTTTAAGGCAGCAGATTTAACTACGTTTGATATTTTATTTAAATCCTTAAGCAGAGATGGGGTGCACTCGTATAGCTCACCGATCACATGCCGACCGAATGTGTTAAACATCTTAGCGCTGGTCTCAGTGCTCCCAGCCCCCATCCGCTAAATATTTCGCATAACCATCTTAAAAAACCTTATCAAAAAGGCTCACGGCTGCGGAAAATTAGGCGTCATCACTGTCATGTACTATAATCCAGAGGTTTGAAGTATGTAGTGGTTTTTAGGAACTTCCATGTCTGGTTTACCGGGTGGATGGCTTGAGGTTTAGGGGCGTGTTGTTCGACTTTGACAACACGTTAGTGGATTCCGCGGCTGTTCTGCCGAAGGCCCAGCAAAAGGTAGCGGAACTCATAGCAACGTATATCGGAAAACCACAACTCAGCATGGAAATTTTTAAAGTTCTGAAACGTGCTGAGGAGGTTCTCGAGCTTCACGGCGTATATGACAGAGACAGGTACTGGCAACATGTGTTATCCGAGCTGGGTTTTGGGGACGCCGTCGACGAGAGATTGCTGCGAGAATGGACGAGGGCTTACTGGGAGGAGTACATGAAGCATGAGTTGTTCCCAGACGCCCTGCACGTACTCGGAACTCTGCGCAAGGTCTGCAAGCTTGCAATCGTGACAAACACAGATGGACTCCCTGGTATGAAAAGACAACGCTTAGAGAAAGCCGGTGTCCTAGATTTTTTCGAAGTGGTTGTCATTGCGGGGGAGGGCGGGGTAGAGGCCAAGCCAAGTCCCCAGCCGTTTAGATTGGCTGTCAAAATGCTCGGGCTTAGCCCAAGCGAGTGTTTGATGGTCGGGGATGACCCTGTTAAAGACATAGCGGGGGCTAAGGCCGCAGGGATATACGCTGCGCTGTTTGACCGGTTTGGCAGAAAGCTTGTGTCGGGCCGTCCCGACTATATTATCTCCCGTCTCATGGATGTGCTTGTAATTGTTCTCGGCAAACATTTTTAGCCATCCATGGAGCCGTATAAGGCAGGTGGTGTAAGCTCGGACGCTGGGTTGTCTGCGGTGCATGGCCTTACATAAACACGGTCCCGCACCTAGGGACGCTTATAGGGTCCGAGCTTTCTGCCGACGTGTTCGCACGCTATCTTAGAGCGGTCGGCGAGGAAGTCGTTTTTGTCAGCGGGTCGGATGAGCACGGCACCCCGATAGAGGTGGAGGCGGCTAAAAGGAATATCCACCCACAAGAGATAACCGACCGAAACCATGCGATGGTGGTCGAGCTCTTCAGAAAATTCAACCTCTCATTCGACAACTACACACGGACACACAGCCCCACCCACATGGAATTTGTCAGAAACACCTTCATGAAAATCTACGACAACGGATACATCTACGAAAAAGACATAGAGCAGCTCTACTGCAGGAACTGCGGAAGGTTCTTACCCGACAGGTTTGTGACAGGTATATGTCCTTCATGCGGCTACCCAAGGGCGCGGGGAGACCAGTGTGAGGCATGTGGCAGGGTATTGGACCCGCTTGACCTAGTCGAGCCGCGGTGCAGCATCTGCGGCCAGAAACCAGTCGTAGAAAGTAGCACACACTGGTTCTTCGACCTCCCGAGGTTCTCTGAAAGGCTTCATGCATGGCTGACTTCCAACAAGACCCTCCCAGAGAAGGTCAGGAACTTTAGCCTCAGCTGGATTAAGGAGGGTTTGAAGCCTCGGGCTGTTACGAGGGATAACCTATGGGGCATCCCAGCTCCATTTCCAAACTCCGGCCAGAAGACAATCTATGTCTGGTTTGAGGCCGTGCTAGGATATCTAAGCGCGACCATAGAGTGGGCCCATAGACGGGGAGACCCTGAGCTTTGGAAAAAGTTCTGGCTGGAGCCGGACACACGTACGGTGTATTTCATCGGCAAGGACAACATACCTTTTCACGCAGTAATCCTCCCCGCACTCCTCATGGCAACCCACGAGCCATACACGCTTCCGTTCACAATCTCCGCCACCGAGTACCTAACCTTCGAAGGGCGTAAGTTCTCGAAAAGCCAGGGGGTCGGTATATGGCTTGACCAGGCAATACAGCTCCTAGACGCGGATGTGTGGCGCCACTATCTCGTCAAGATAAGGCCGGAGATGGGTGACTCAAACTTTAGCTACGAGGGGCTTCAGGCCGCAGTAAACGCAGACCTCAACGACAACATAGGCAACTTCATACACCGCGTCCTGACGTTTATCTCAAATTATTTCGATGGGTTGGTGCCGGAACCCGGAGAACTCACACCGGAGGACAAAGCCATGCTGGAGGAAATCGAGAAAACTTTTACCGAGGTTAGGAAGCTGTTTGAGGAAATCAGGGAGAGGCAGGCGTTGGAGTGTGTTTTACAGCTGGCCCGCGAAGGCAATACGTATCTTAACAGAAGAGAGCCTTGGAAGGTTGTTAAAATGGACAGGGCCGCAGCAGCCACTATACTTTACACAGCGGCCCAGATAGTGAAAGCACTCGCACTACTCCTCTCGCCCTTCACACCCACAACCTCCCAACGCATCTTGGAGCTAGTAGGCGAGGGTGGTCTACAGCCGGTCTGGAGTGGTGAAAAGCCTTGGATACTTAGAGCTGGGACTAGGCTGGGCCGGCCTAAGCCCTTGTTCGAGAAAATTACAGACGAGGGGTTGGAGCGGTTAAGGGCCGGGGTGACGGATTAACGGAACTCCAGCCGGACATCTCCGTCAGACATCTCTATAACCATCTTTGACTTGCCCTGGCTTTCGGCCGCTATATTCGTTGGAAGAGTGGCCCGGCCGTATTTATCGACCTTGAGAGAAACGGTTTCACCGCCATATCGCACCCTCAGCGCCCTACCCTTCTCCGCCAAAACCGGGAGGAGCTTTGGAGGTATTCTTATCTTGCCGTACCGGGTCAGGGTGGGTGGGATATCTGACTCGATTCTCAGAAAAACTTTCACATGATTTCTATTATGATGCAGGTATAAAAAGCATGCTTTATGTTTGTGGCGGATTTAGGACGGTTCTTTGTAGGTTATAAACGTTAAAAATATCCGTTGAACAACTGTTTAGGGCGGCAGTTGAGCGAGACACAGTTTGAGGTCATATTAGACCACTACCGTAACCCGAGGAACTACGGATCCTTGGAGGACGCGTCGGTAAAGGTCAAGGACTCTAACCCGTTATGCGGCGACGTAGTAGAAATTTACCTTAAGATAAACGACGCCGGAGTGGTTGAGAAGGCCTCTTTTAGGGGGCATGGCTGTGCGATAAGCCAGGCATCCGCCTCCATGCTGATTGAATCAATTCAGGGAAAGAGGGTTGACGAGCTCAAGTCTTTGGATAAAAACCATATCTTCGAAATGCTGGGCATCGAAATAGGGCCCGTCAGGGTGAAATGCGCCCTGCTGTCACTTAAAGCCCTCAAGGCAGCGGTCTACAGCTATTTAGGACAAAAGTTTGACGCCGAGAAGGAGTTTGAAGAATAAAGCTTATGCACAACTCCTGCAGCTGATCCTCGTTGAAACTCATCAAAGACCCGGTCCATGGCTACATAACCCTGACGGAGGCGGAGCTAAAGCTAGTGGACACGATGGCTGTACAGCGCCTGAGGAGGATAAGTCAGCTGCCGCTGGTTTACTTGGTTTATCCCGGTGCACGCCACAGCCGTTTCGACCACTCCCTTGGATGCATGTTTTTAGCGGGTGAGTTCGCCCAACACCTAGGCCTGGATGAGCATAAAACGTCCCTTTTGAAAACAGCTGCCCTGCTCCACGACCTCGGCCACACACCCTACTCCCACCTCCTTGAACAGATTCTTGCTGAGAAAGGGTTGTCGCACGAGGTGATGAGCATGCGGATTATAGAAGAAGACGGCGAGGTCTGTGAAGCATTGGAGGAAATGGGGCTGTCGAGAAAGGAGGTTGTAGATGTCCTAAATGGCTCGAACGTTCTCAGCAGCCTCGTCTCTGGGCCGCTTGATGTTGACAGGCTAGACTTCCTAGTGAGAGACGCGTACTTTACAGGAGCTACCTATGGTGTGGTAGATGTTAAGAGAATAATTAGGTTGACGAAACTCCTTGAAGATGGTCCAGCGATTGACGCCAGAGGAGCTGGCGCCGTGGAAGAGCTTGCTCTAGCCCGCTACCACTCCTTCATCAACATTTACTTCCACCATGCGGTGAGAGCCGCCCAGCTTCTATTATTGAAGGGTGTGCGACTACTTTCGGACGAGATTGACTTCGCCTCGATGTCTGTGGACGAATACCTCGGATACGACGACTACGTTGTCTGGTGCATGATGAAGCAAAGGCGGGAGACAAGGTGGGTAATCGATAGGCTTGAAAGAAGGATTCTACCGCAGCGCGTATTTGAGAAACAGGTCTTAGGCGAGGTCAAGAAACCCTTGAAGGAAACAGAGATTGAGCAGACGATATGCGAGAGGCTTGGTCTGGACCCCCGCAAGGTTTACGTGGACTACTCCCACGCACCCCCGCTGACAAAATACGGGCCGGGCGAAATAAAACTTACAAGTGAACCCTACAAAGCACCTGCCGAGTCCTGGATACTGAGAGAGCTTGCAAAACCCATCCATATAATAAGGGTTTATGTGGATAGGGATATTTCCGAAGCTGACCGTGTCAGGAAAGCGGCCGACGAGATCATCCACTCAATTTCCTGAGATACCTCTCGACCCCGGCGGCAATATCTTTGAAGACATCATCGACTGGCTGGTCGCCGTCAACCCGTACAACACGCCAGCCAGCTCTTAAAATCCTGTCGTATTCTTTTGAAACCTTCTGGAGAAATGACGCTTTCTCGTAACGGTAGTGTTTTCTTCCTAGTCTCTTCAAAGCAGTTTCGGGGCTTAAATCTATGTAGACAACTATGTCAGGCTTTAGGGCGTAACGGTTGACCTCTCTAACCCAGTCACGCCTTTTTGTTGCGGCCGTCTGGTAGGCTAGAGAAGATACAACAGATCTATCTGATACGACCACAAACCCTTGTCTTAGAAGATTCGCCACCACTTGCTGATGGTGGTGTAGGCGGTCTGCGGCAAAAAGCAGAGCCATCACGTCTTCGGAGGTGTGATGCATGTTTTTCAACATACGTCGTATGACCTGCCCTACAGGGCCTTTCGACGGCTCGTATGTATAGACAGCGTTGTACCCGTGTTTCCTCAGATATTTTACGAGTTTCCGCGCCTGTGTAGTCTTACCCGCACCGTCCACCCCCTCAACAGCGATGTAAACTCCCCGAGGCAACCCTGGAATCCTACGTTTAGTTAAATTTAAATGCGGTAAGGCCTTGCATCATTCATGAACTTCGCCAAGGGAAAAGTTTGGAGCAGAGATGTCTCGGAAGGGCCTGAAAGGGCTCCCCATAGAGCGATGCTTAGAGCCGTAGGCCTTCGTGACGAGGACTTTAGCAAGCCATTCATAGGTGTTGCTAGTACTGGTAACGAGGTAACGCCCTGCAACCTCCACCTTGATTCCTTGGCGGATAGGGCGAAGGAAGGTGTGTGGGATGCGCAGGGTGTGGCTATAAAGTTCACGACCATAGCTGTCAGCGACGGCATTTCGATGAACACGGAGGGAATGAAAGGCTCTCTTGTTAGCCGCGAGGTCATAGCCGACTCCATCGAGTTGATGTGTTTTGCGCAGAGGTTCGACGGACTTGTCGGAATAGCGGGCTGCGACAAAAGCCTTCCCGGAACAGTTATGGCGATGGCCCGGCTCAACATACCGTCCATCTTCCTGTACGGCGGCACAATACTCCCTGGAAAATACATGGGCAGGGACGTAACTATACAGGATGTCTACGAGGCGGTTGGAGCATACAGTACTGGGCAAATGTCACTACAGCAGTTGCTTGAGCTTGAGAGGGTTGCATGTCCGACGGAGGGGAGCTGCGCAGGCCTCTACACCGCAAACACTATGGCCGCCGCGATCGAGGCGCTAGGCATGTCGCTGCCTGGGTCTGCCTCCATACCCGCTGTGGACGCCCGGATGTACGACGCGGCGTACAGGTCTGGGCAGCAGTTGATGAGGCTTGTGGAGAACGGCATAAAGCCGCGTGACATAATGACTTATGAGGCTTTTGAAAACGCTGTTACAACTGTCTGTGCTATGGGCGGTTCAACAAACTCGGTTCTCCACCTTCCAGCCATGGCTCACGAGGCTGGTGTAAAACTTGACATAGAGGTTTTCGATAGGATAAGCAGGAAAACCCCGCACATAGCGGATATGAGGCCCGGCGGCAGGTTTGTGATGGCCGACCTAGACAGGGTTGGAGGAGTCCCAGTGGTTTTGAAGAAGTTGCTGGAGGCAGGTCTTCTGCATGGAGATGTTTTAACGGTGACTGGGAAAACTCTCGCGGAAAACCTAAGGGAGCTTAAAGTCGGCGACGGCGGCGAAGTTGTAAGGCCCATAACCAACCCAATACACAGCACTGGGGGAATAGCCATACTGAAAGGTAATCTTGCTCCCGAGGGGGCCGTCGTCAAGGCCACCGCGTCGGTTGTCGACAGGTTTAGGGGGCCTGCGAGAGTTTTCAACTCCGAGGAAGAGGCTTACAGGGCTTTGCTTAGGCGTGAAATAGCTCCCGGGGACGTGATTGTGATAAGATATGAGGGCCCACGCGGCGGGCCCGGTATGAGAGAGATGCTCGCCGTCACCGCGATAGTGGTTGGGCAGGGTCTTAAGGAGAAGGTTGCCTTAATAACCGATGGAAGGTTCTCAGGAGCTACACATGGGCTCATGGTTGGACATGTATCGCCGGAGGCAGCTGTAGGAGGGCCAATAGCAGCCCTCAGAGACGGAGACACGGTTGTCATAGATATACCAAACCGCAGACTTGACGTAGAACTCGATGACGCAGAAATACAGAGGAGGCTGAAAGAATGGACACCGCCAAAGCCGAAGTACACGTCGGGCGTTCTAGCAAAATACGCTAAGCTTGTCGGCTCAGCCAGCAAAGGTGCAGTTACACACTAAAACTGCCAGTTGAGCGTGTCAGCCGTAACCCGATGTACAAGCCTGTCAGACGATGGGACGCTAGTGGAGATATTGTCCGGTGTAGAACACGGCGTAGAAGGGGTTGGGAAAAAGGCCGGCGATGGCGTTGTAGCGGGCTTCATTAAGGTGGGAGGTAGACGGGTAGCAGTTTACGCACATGACCCCACCTTCCTAGGAGGGTCTCTAGGCTCCGTCGGCATAAAAAAGCTCGCCCACCTCTACAGACTCGCACTTCGACAGGGTGTGCCCGTAGTTGGTTTTTCAGATTCCTCAGGCGCGCGATTACAGGAGGGCCCGCTCTCATTAATGGCGGTCGGCGAGCTATTTCAAGCAATACACGACGCTGTCGGCAGGATTCCGATGGTGACCGCTGTGGTGGGGGGATGCGTTGGCGGCGCGGCCTACTCCGCTGTCCTAGGTGATTTTGTGATCGGGTGCACGAATAGTGGCTACATGTTTATCAACGGGCCACGGGCGGTAAAGCATTTCACAGGTAAAGATGTTTCTGTTCAAGAGCTTGGAGGCGTTGAGTTACATGCGAGGATGAGCGGCGCCATAGACCTTCTAGCATCCGATGAAGCCGAGGCGGTAAACCTAGTTAGAAGAATCCTTAGCTATCTCCCTTCAAACCATTTGGAGCAGCCACCAACCAAGCACTCAAACGACCCACACGACAGGGAATGCAGGCTACAGCTAGATGAGGTCTACGACGTACGGAGCGTGGTTTTGGAGATTTTCGACGTAGGGAGTGTGCTTGAGCTGAAACAACTTTATGCTCCAAATATTTTCACCGGTTTGGCAAGGTTGGACGGTGTGCCTGTTGGGGTAGTGGCAAACCAGCCGAAACACATGCAGGGCTGTATAGATATCCACGCCGCGAGAAAGGTCTCAAAGTTCATCAGAATATGTAGCAGCTTCAACATACCTTTAGTCACGTTGGTTGATACAGCAGGCTTCGCAGCAGGACCCGAGCAAGAGCTTAACGGGCTCGTCCAATCAACCTCCAAAATCTTCACGGCATATCTAGGGGCCCGTGTGCCCAAGGTCTCCGTCCTCCTCGGAAAAGCTTATGGAGGAGCCTACATCGCTATGTGCAGTAAAGGACTTGGAGCTGACTATGTAGTAGGGCTTGAAAGGTCTGAGGTGGCGGTGCTGCAGCCTGAACTTGCCGCCGAAATCATTTTCAGGAAACAACTTGAAACCCTAACTGAGGATAAAAGGCGGGAGGAGATAGCCAAATTCGCTGGGAGTTTGAGGGAGAGGTTTTCGGGTGAGAAACTTCTCGCCTTGGGGGTGGTTGACACAGTTGTAGAACCGGAGCAGTTGAGGCGGAGCCTGGCCAGGGTTGTGAAGGATTTATTCGAAAGCTATGTTAAAAAAATCAGAGCAGACCATAGACCTCAGCATAGCGTCTGAGGGCTTTCTTAAAGCAGTCCATCGGGAGCTCCACGATTCCTGCCCCAATCTGTCCAACGCCGGGCAATCTATGGGCTATGCCTGTGTCGGCTACGGGGGGCAAACCTAGTCGTAAAACCTTTCTCACATCAACACCCGTAGGAGTGCCTTCAAACTCCAGATAGGGTATAGTGAAGTATTTGTGTTTGGTGACGGTTATTTTAGACATTCTATCGGTTATCTCTAAGGCGGTCTTGACATCGCCTCCGACGAACTTAACTATTGCGGGGCTTGCGGCAATCGCAGCGGAGCCTATGCCCGCGGTCTCTGTTATTGTGCTGTCGCCTATGTCTGGGTTTGCATCTGTCTCATTAAAACCTGTGAAATAAAGTCCGCGCGGTATTGTGGCAGGGGCTGTAAACCATTCACCGGCCAGCCCAGACACCCTAATGCCTGTTTCCGTCCCGTTGCGTGAAATAGTGTAGACCACCGTGCTATACTTAACATCAGCCGCCTGCTCAGCCATAGCCTTGCATGCAGCCATGGCTAGGTTGACGAAGAAGTGGTTGTTACCGTCAATTGTTCTGAAAGCTTTTTCCGCTGATTGTCTGTCAGTGACCCTTACGATATAAGGGGCCAGCTCTCGGAAGAGAAGAGACGTTGCAGCCACGTTTCTGTTGTGGCATTCGTCGCCCATGTGTATCGCCTGAGCTATGAGGGTTTTGAGGTCCACCCCCTGCTTCTCCGCCACGAGCTCTGAGAGGGCATTGCCTACAACTGTTGAGAACTCGCCGTTTAGGTACCTAAGCCTCTCCAAAACATCTTTGGAATATGCGCCGTATCTTAACACCTTGCCGAGGCCCTCGTTAATGTTTGTGAAGTATTTCTTGGATGAGTTTTGCTCTTTTACGACAAAGACCTTCATCGAGGGAGATATAACGCCGGCCATGGGGGCAACGGAATCGTTGTGGTGGTTTGGCTGAAGAGCTATCTCTCCCGTCTCAGCCAGCCTTTCAGCCCTCTCAGGGTTGTCGGCCCACCCCTCATACAACGCGGCCCCAATTATTGCACCCCGTAGAGGCCCGCTCGCCTTTTCCCAGCTTATGGGCGGCCCGGCGTGTGTCAACGCCATCCCCCTCCTCAGATGTGGAATCTCCCTTGACGCTTCTTCTAAGCCTATCAGGTATGGGCGGGCCTCCATCATCCTCTCTACGGCCGTAGAGTTAGCCCTCTCTACCTCCTCCTTCAACGACTCCATGACCTATTCATTCCGACACAAATGCCACAACACGGCAGTACGCGCTTTCACCGCCGTCGAACTTAAACGGGAAAGCGGCTATAACGCATCTACGGCTGGCCACTTTATCAATCTCGCCGCCCAGGTTTTCCACATGCAGTATCATCTTCGGGAAGAGAAGTGTGTGCATAACCTGATAGTTTTCGGGCCAAGGCATCAGCTCGTCTATTTTCTTTCCCCATTTTTTCTCAGCCTCTGCAACTAGGTCCGGCCTCGCCCTCCTTATCACTGTGTTGAGTGGATGGTCCTGTGAAATGGCGTCAACGCCAAGCCATTTAATTCCCTTCTCAATACACCAGCGGGCAAAGCTTACGTCGGGCCCGGGATGTTTACATATATACCTAACCTCGTCTGGTTCAGGACCGCACCACGCATACCTGCTGTAGCCCGTGTATATCAGCAATATGTCTCCTCTCTTTATCTCCACACCCCCCTCCTTCGCAGCCTGCTCAACCGTCGCTGCCGTGTAAATGTCGTAGTCGCCTACGTGCCTGCTTATGTCCACGATTACACCTTCGCCGATGAAGTAGTCGACCGGTATGCTTCCGATGTCTTTTCCACCAGTCATGAAATGAAGCTGGCCGTCAAAATGCGTACCTGTATGCAGGGGCCCCTCAATGTACATCGCGTTTACCCCGTGCTCCGACAGCCTCTTTATCCACGTCCACTTGAAAGGCGGGTACCACATGAACGGCGGGGCCTTCGCACTCGTTGGCTGAGAGAGGTCGTAAACCTTAACCCTCGACCAATCAACCACATTGCTCCAGTTAAACGACATCAAAAGAACGCTAAATCATAGCCATATATATTTTCCCTTCAGGACCTAGTTACGTGGTCAAAGTAGGGAACATAGTTCTAAGAGGACTTTACCGTGACTCTGTTCAGTTGATGGAGGCTACTGAGGCTCTTAAGAAGTTGAGGGGTGTTGTTGATGCCGCGGTGTATATGGGAACAGAGTCAAATAAGGAGATGATGAGGGAGAGAGGTCTTTTGACCGGTGAAGGTCTCTCAGCAGGTCCTAACGACATAGTTATAGCGGTTGCGGCGGAAGGTGATGTTGAACCGATATTAGCGGCTGGGCGTCAAATCGTAGTCGGCGGGAAAAGACCAGTAGATAGGGTAACGCTCGAGCAGGCATTAAACATGGACCTTGAATTCGCCTCCATCTCCATCCCCGGCAGACATGTCCGCCGACTGGCTTTCCCCCTCCTCGAGAAAGGGGTAAACATGTTCATCTTCAGCGACCATGTCCCCCTCGATGTCGAGGTGGAGCTGAAACGTAGAGCTTCTGAGAAAGGGCTTCTAGTCCTGGGGCCGGAAGCTGGTACAGCGATAGTGGATGGCTACGGATTTGGGTTCGCAAACATTGTCAGGAGAGGGCCTGTGGGCATCGTGGGCTCCGCCGGCTCCGGTATTCAGGAGGTTACGTCATTGCTTGACGCCTACGGTGTTGGGATCAGTCACGCGCTTGGTGTTGGTGGGAGAGACCTCAGGGAGGATGTTGGGGGTTTGATGACGGCTGAGGCGTTGAAGAGGCTTGAGAGAGACCCAGAGACAAAGGTTATTGCGTTGGTGGCCAAGCAGTCTGATGAAAAAACTGTTGAAAAAATCTTGGAAAACATGAGGTTGACTAAACCCCTATACCTCACGCTTTTAGGCATGCACAGTTCAAAAGTTGCTGGGTTCCAGAACATACCAACACTTCACGGGCTGGTCTTAACATTGTGTAAGGAAACCAACATGGAGGCATATGAAGAAGCCGTCCGAAGCCTAGAGGAAGAGGTAGAGGTGTTGGAGAAAGCCGTAGAGAAGACAGGTGAGCCTAGGGGTTTCTACTGTGGTGGTACGCTCGCAACAGAGACGGCTTTCATTTGGAAGTGGTTGGGCATGGACGTCTCATCAAACATTGGGGTGGGCTGGGTTAGGAGGATTGCCGACAACACACGCTCCCAAGGCCCCACAATAGTAGATTTTGGTTCAGAGGAGTTTACAGAGGGTAGACCTCACCCGATAATAGACCCCACCCTCAGAAATCAGAGGGTAGTCCAGGAGCTTAACTCTGGCGGAGCCGGAATCGCTGTAATGGACCTGATTATCGGCTACGGGGCCCCTGACAACGTCGTCGAAAAGACTGTTCAACAGCTAACCGGTGTTAGGTCAGGGCGAATAACTTTACACGTTGTGGGAACACCAAAAGACCCGCAGTGGGGTAGCCTCGAACAGTTGAGCAAACTTCCTGCCATTACCGCCCGGTCAAACGTTTTAGCCGCGGCTTTCGCAGCTGCGTCCTGGCTGGGGGATGCTAAAATAATTAGTAGAGTTGTTAAACAAATGGTGGTGGGGTGATGGCTTGAGCCTAAGAGTGAGAAGGGTTTTAGCGGCCGGTGTTTCCATTTTCGCGGAAAGCCTCCGCAGACAGGGTTTAGAAGTCGTCGAGTTGGACTGGTCCCCGCCTGCAGAGGTTGAAAAAGACCTGGAGGAAATTCTCGATAAACTCATGTAAGAGATAATAGCGTTTCGAGAAAACCTTTCAAAATGCAGATGCCGCTTGACGAACCTATGCGCATGGATTCAAGAATGCTTTCATACAGTTTGTTAACATCACGGCTGCATAACGCCTCGTGGACACGGTTGAGCTGTATGAAGGAACAGCCGTGGCCGGCGTGCTCTAGCATTTTCCAGCTCGGCCATCTGGAGAACCGCTTTGCGTGGTCTATTAGGGGTTTAGCATCAACATCGAATTCCGCCACATGGAACGCCAGCAAAACACCCGCGGTGAAATCATCTGCAGCAGGGGTTGCCCCTGGACCACTGCCAATAAGCGGTATCAAACTATCTAAAATATCAGCAGGTTTGGAGGCACGTAGCGCGGCTGTACCCTCTACACACTCTCGCCAACTCAGAACACCGGTGTCAATCAGTGTTAAAAGTGAGAGAGCCTTCCGAACCATCTCCGCGGGAGGTTTAGACGGTGTTAACGGGGCTGGATAACCTAAATCAACCAGCTTTACGGAAAAACTTCCACCAACACTTACTTCCATATTTTTGAAGCGTATCTCCAACCCAGTTCTCAAAGCCCCCTTCAACAAATCCCACCAACGCCCAAGGTAAACACAGTATGGGGTAGCCGGCTCCGACGTAAACATCACCAAGTCGTCATCGCGGGTTTTCACGTATGCCGCCTTCTCATATACAGCGGCCACATACCCCGCACTATTTTCCTCAACCAGCCTCCTGACTTCCGCCCCGGCACCGCCCTCTAGGTAAGACACATGAGTTGACATATGTAAACCCATATAAAGTTGCATCACATCCTTAAATGCCGTGGTTAGGAAAGTTGTTTTTCTGGCCAACTGCCTGCTTAACCAGAACGCCAAGGTCGCCCAGTTCGCTTTCTACCCTGGCATAGTTTACCCGGTGGTTGACCTTCTGCGAAGTAGAGGGTATGAGGTTGAGCAGCTACCCTGTCCGGAGCTGACTTTCATGGGTGTTAACAGGTGGTGGCAGACAAAAGACCAATACGATACACCTGGGTACAGGAAGCACTGTAGAGCGCTTGCAAAGTCAACCGCGGACCTCGTTGAATACTACAAGAGGCAGGGATGTAAAGTGTATCTCGTCGGGCTTGACGGCAGCCCCTCCTCAGGTGTTAGGTTGACGGGGCGCAACCCTGCTTGGGGTGGAAGGCCCTACGCGACGATTGAGCAGTACCAGGTCGTGGAGGGTAAAGGTGTTTGGATTGAGGAGCTTGAGGCGGAGCTGGCACGGAGGGGTTTAAGCTTTGACGGCGAGACCGGCGTACCGATGGATGTGCCCGGCTTTAGGATGGAGGACGCCGTTAAGGAGCTTGAAAAATTCTTTGAATAAAATGGTGGCTATTCATGGACCCGAAAGACAACAGGTCGTTTAAGCTCGCCATCGTTGCCGATTATTTCATAAACCCTGCACGCTACAAGGACCTGCCGCTAAACTCGGCAGTATATGATGTTTTACGGGACCTAGGTTACGGAATACTCAAAATGCCCGAGGCGGGCTATCCCCCTGAGAAAGCGGCGGAGTACCTCATCCCGGTTATGGACCAGGCCGAGGAATATATCAAGCGCGGATACCAAGTTATCGCCGTCGGGCTCAAGGAGATCCAGGATGGCGGGATACACTACAGCCTAATCAGAGAGGAGGCGTCGAGACGGGGGATAAATCCTCCAAGACTGTTGCTCCTCTCGACCTCGGAAAACCTTAACGACAGGTCTTTCGTTACTCAGAAGGTCTCGGTCCCGCTTTAATCTGCTGAATTAGCTCAGAAGGTTTTATCGGAATATTGAGCATAAAGACGTTTCCGTCTAGGGCGTCGTCAACCGCTGACGCAACCGCTGCGGCTATGGGTATAACGCCAGCCTCTCCAACTCCCTTTACCCCCAGCGGGTTCATGGACGTGGGTGTTGTGAGATGTGCTAGCTCTATCTCTGCCGGCATCTCAACAGCGGAGGGTAGCAGGTAGTCTGCGAAATTCGCCGTCATCGGATTGCCGGCCTCGTCATGGACAATCTCCTCGTATAACGTAGACCCAACACCCATGGAAAGTCCGCCGTGAATCTGGCCTTCAACTATCATCGGGTTTATCATGTTTCCACAGTCATGGACCAGCCAAATCTTCTCGATTTTTACGTATCCGGTCTCGGTGTCAACTGAACACATAACCACGCAGCCTCCGCTGGAGTACACGCTGCGTTGTGGGCTGAAGAAATCAGTAGCCTCAAGCCCTGGCTCCTCCTCAATCGTCCCCCTAAGCGGCGCCGATTTTGCGGCCAGCTCCGCTAATGTAAAGCCCGTTGAGGGGTCGTCTCTTACATAAACTCTCCCCCCACCTACCTCCAAGTCCTGGGGAGAAACCTCAAGGAGTTTAGCGGCAAGCCTCAGCATCTTCTCCTTTACCTTGGATGCTGCCTTGAAAACAGCCGGTGCGGCAACCGCGGCTGACCTACTTGCGAAAGTGCCTACACCCCACTCCATCTTACCCGTATCGCCCACGGAGACCTCAACATCTTCAGGCCTCACACCCAGCACGTCAGCCACGATCTGAGCCATGAACGTCTGATGCCCCTGACCCTGCGAACCAACTCCAGAAGACACCAACACACGTCCGTCAACCCCGACACGGACCTTAGCCATCTCGTATGGTCCAACCCCCGCCCCCTCAACGTAGAGAGCAAGGCCAAATCCCACTTTACGCCCGTTCGAGGAATATTTCTTCTTTAAGGCCTCCCACTCACCGTATTGAGAAAATGACAGCAAGTTTTCTAAGACAGCCGGATAGTTTCCTGAGTCATATTTGTTCGGGGCGCCGTCTTGGTATATGAGGCCTGTGTCCCAAGGCATCTCACCGGGCCCGATCAGGTTGATTCTACGGATTGCGTCCCTGCTCATGCCTAGGAGACTGGCTGCTTTGTCCATTACCCTTTCCATGACAAATACGGCTGTTGGTCTGCCGGCTCCACGAACGGGGCTGACAATTGTTTTGTTGGTGAAGACTGATGTAAAATGGAAGTGCATGTTTTTCAGCCTATAGGGTCCCGGCATGGTGCACATCGTAATGATTGGGACCATTACACCGTAAGGCGTGTAGGCCCCCGTGTCTACTAGGAAATTGTCGCTCAGCCCAAGTATTCTCCCATCCCGGTCGAATAAGGCCTTTACATAATGGATTTGATGTCTCTCCTGGTTTGCACACATACCGTATTCCGTACGCGTCTCAACCCATTTAACAGGCCGCCCCAAAAGCATCGAAGCATAGCTGACCAACACCTCCTCGGGGTAGAACAGCATTATCTTCGGACCGAAACCTCCGCCAACGTCCGGGGCTATGACACGTACATTCGTCTCAGGGAGTTTAAGCAGCTTGGCTAGACCGTTTCTTATAGGGATTGGCGCTTGAGTTGAATCCCATACGGTCAACTGGTTTGTTTTCCTGTCAAAGCTAGCTAAGACGGCCCGGGTCTCTATGCTATGGCCCGCCCCCCTATTGTAGACGAGGCGGAGTTCGACTATGTGTTTTGCCGCAGCTTCTGCGGCTGTATAATCCCCAACCCAGACCTCCTTCTCTGCTGCGATGTTGCGGGGCATGTCTTCATGTACGAGCGGCGTGCCCTCCCTCACCGCATCCTCAAGGTCGACGACTGGCTGTAGTGGCTCGTATTCAACCTCAATAAGCTCTACTGCGTCGCGGGCAGCGTAGGGATCTTCTGCCACTACAAACGCTACCGGCTCGCCGACGTACCTGGCTTTATCCCTCACAAGTGCATAATGTGTCTTGTATTTGATCGGGTATGCTGGAAGGGGGGAGACACTTGGGGGTAAGGGATTAGCTAGCTCACCTAGGTCTTGCCAAGTAAAAACAGCCCGCACCCCCTGGAGTCTTAAGGCGCGCGATGCGTCAATTCTCTTTACTCGGGCGTGTGCGTAGGGGCTTCGAAGTACAGCTGCATGCAGTGTACCGGGGAGATGAATATCATCGACAAAGGTACCGTTGCCTGTTACCAGCCTTCTGTCTTCAAGACGCTTAACCGGCGCGCCTAAATAACTCATATCTTCCGTTTTAAGTTATTTGTTTATTAAATTTTCCACCACTACATTCTGTACGGTTTTCCACCAACCACCACGTATAGCGGGTCGGGTTGATACCACAGGGCTTCTAGAACAGACCTGCAGGGGAGCAGGACAAGGTTTGCAGGGTTTCCCGGCGAAATGGAATGGTCTCTCACCCCAATGGCATGTGCCGCGTTTACTGTCACCATTTTAACTAGGGCCTCTAGATCGCCGGGCCCCATCATGTTGAGGAGATGTGCGGCAAGAAAAGCTACCTCCAGCATCTTCCCCCTGCCAAACGGGTAGTATGCATCGTTTATGTCGTCCTGCCCTAAGGCCACGTTGACACCGGCCTGGTAAAGCTTTTTGACAGGGGCCCACAGGCTGCCTGTGTGAGGGGATGAAACTAGGCTAACCCCTGCCTCTTTCATCAAAGCGGCAAGTCTCTCAACCCTCTCAGGAGGATAGAGTCCTAGGGCTCGGGCATGGCACGCAGAAACACGGCCCTGCCACCCTCTCCGAAGAGTCTCCAGACAGAGCATTTCGGTTGTTTTTAGGCTCGGGTCGCCGGCGTCATCTGTGAGCATAGCAACATCCGTGTTGAACTCGACGGCGACGTCGAAAACGTGTTTGATATGTTTTTCCATTTCTTTCTCGTTTTTCTCAATCCAAGGAATGCCGCCGACAACATCGCATCCGATCTCCATCGCCTTATAGAGAAGCTCAAATGAGTCATGGTCTTTGTATAGTCCCTGCTGTGGGAAAGCAACCACCTGTAACTCAACCCTTCCCCTCCAACTGTCCCTAAGCTTTACGAGGGCTTTGACGGCCTCCAGCCCTGCAAGACTGTCCACGTCAGCGAATGCCCTAATATGTGTAACACCGTGTTTCCAGCACTCCTCAACAGCACGGTACGCGTTCCCGTAAACCCATTCAACAGTGTAGTGTTTCTTAACACGTGCCGCATACTCTATTGATTTGGAAGAGCTGCTCATCCCATTATTTCTATATAGGCTAACAGCATCCAAACCCACTAACTCGAGCGTGTATGCTTTACACAGATGCAGGTGTGGTATGGTGAAACTCTCCAAGACGAGACAACCCTCAGCGTCAAGAACGGATTCAGAACCCTCATTCACCAAACCTATACTAGCTATTTTGCCATCCCTTACTCCGATATCCACCCTATTACCCAGCCATGGATGGATACAGTTTTTAATCAAGAGGTCTAACATGTAGATGAAGTAAAACAATCAGCTTTTAAACTCCTCACTAGGTCAGAAGAACTTGGAAAAACTTTAATTACAGCAATTAGGTGGATTCCAGCGATGAGCCGGATAAAAAGTGTGAAAGCCATAAGCACAACGGTTGCAGCTGTGTTGGCTGTGGTCGCACTGGTCGTTGGTCTCGGCATCGGTGCTCTGGCTTTGGGAGGTCTTGCCGGCCCACGAGAGGTGACTGTTACAAGGACGGTTGTCTCAACTGTTACACAGACAGTAGCAGGCGCAACGGTCACGGTTACCGGAGCGGGGACAACAGTGACTGTTACCCAAACAGCAACTGTTACGGCACCCGGGCAAACACCGTTCTCCCGTCTCAAGGTCCTGCTTATCCTGCCGATCGACGAGAAGGACAACTCATGGAACAGGGCGGCTTTCGACGCGGTTATGAAACTCAAAGACCTTTATGGGTTCGAGCTATCAATTGAGAGAAACCTGTTTGACGGAACCAAAGCGGAGCCCTACGCCGTTGACTATGCGAGGAAAGGTTACAACATAATCATAGGTCAAGGAATTCAGTACATGGTGATGTTTCACAAGATAGCCCCTCAGTTCCCAAACACGATGTTCCTATGCGTTGACTGTGCTCCTAGCTTAGTGGGGGCTTTTGAGCCGGGTGCTAAGGTGGCGCCGAACGTTTACAACATATGGATGACCTTGGGTGAGGGCGGCTTTCTGATGGGATACATTGCGGGAAAGCTGACGAAGTCGAACAAAATTGGGATTGTGGGCGGAGGACGTGTTCCTTCGATATGGGAGGGTCATGAAGCCTTTAAACTTGGTGTTAAGACAGCTAACCCCAACGCCGAAGTCCTTGAAGCCTACATGCCTCTCTCATGGGCTGATGTAGCGGGAGCTAAGAAGGCTGCTCAATCAATGGTTGCTGCAGGTGCGGACGTAGTGTCAGCCAGCGGTAACGGTATAGATGTTGGCGTGACCGAGGCAGCCTTGGAAAGCGGTGTATGGACTTCAACAGTCTACGCAGACCTGCCGGCATTAAGGCCGGACATACAGAAGCTGATGGGCTCTATCGTGTTCAGGTGGGACATCGTCTTTGACGCAGCAATCAAAGACTACATTAGAGGGACTTGGAAGAACGGATTTCTGACGGCGACGATGGCGTCAGGTATCGTAACCGTTAGCCTTGGCAAGAACGTGCCTGACAACGTTAAAGCGGAGGTCATGAGCCTTTATGAGAAAATACTCAGCGGCACACTCAAGATAACCTTCGACTACACCTGTTTCGACAACCCCGACAAGCCAGAGTGCAAACCCACCGCAGCAATAGCCCACGGGCTCTAGAAAAACCAATGAGTTTTTCATATTTTTTTAAACTTGCGGCAGTTAATTTAGGGGCGGTAGCGGTAGGGCTATCGCTGGGAATGCTAATAGTCTACATAACAGGTGCAGATATTATTCTCGCGGCTTCAACGCTCATATTTGCGCCTTTGTCAGATCTTTACAACGTAGCCGAGATGTTTGTCTGGTTCACGGCGCTTATGGTGATAGCTCAGGGAATAGGTCTGGGCATTAGGGCGGGGGTATGGAACGTAGGCGCTCCCGGCCAATTCCTTGTCGGCAGCATTCTAACCATGATAGTTTGGAAGTTTCTCAACCCGTTCATCCCCCCGCTGCCACTAACTCTTCTAATGCTTGTGGGCGGGGCTGCTGGCGGGCTTTTATGGGCTTTGATACCTGCGGTAATCAGGTCGAAGTTCGGCGGAAACGAGATAGTGGTAACACTCCTCCTCAACCTGGTGGCAGTCAGCGTGTTATGGTGGGCTTTGGACGGACCTATAAGAGGGAGGTTCTCAGCCGGCTACCCGCTCAGCGACGTTATCCCAACTGCCTACAGGATACCGTCGTTGATACCGGATTCACGTCTCAGCTACTCGCTCTTGATAGCTTTAGCGGTTGCGGCTGTATTCTACCTTCTCGCCGAAAAAACCCACTTCGGTCTCCAGGTAAAATCCGTAGGCTTAAACCCCACAGCTGCAAAGACATCTGGAATAAAGGTTGGGTGGACATTGTTCAAGACACTTCTTATAGCCGGAGCCGCAGCGGGCTTCGCCGGCTCACTACATTTAATGGGCGTACTCTTCAGGATGGATGCAGGCTATGCGGAAACCGGCAACGACTTCGGCTACATCGCAATAGCGGTGGCAATGCTAGGGGGAGCCCACCCAGTCGGCATATTATTCTCAAGCATCTTCTTCAGCTACATGATGATCGGGGCGCAGAACATGCAGAGGATTATACAGATACCTTTTCCGCTAGTCTACGCCGTTGTGGGGTGCATGTTGATTTCCCTTACACTTGTCCAGCGAATAAACAGGAGGGCTGTCTAAGGCTTGCTTGAAGCCCTATTGACAGTCGAGTTTTTCATCACCGCAATGGCTTTGACTGTTAGGATTGCGCCCACAATACTTTTCGCAAGCCTCGGTGAGGTAATATCCGAGAAAGCCGGTGTAGTAAATCTTGGAGTTGAAGGGGTAATGCTCATCACAGCCTTCACCGCATTCTATACATCATTCCACACCGGAAATCCGGCAATGGGATTGTTGGTGGCGCTCGCAATAGGCGCGTTAATAGGCCTAGTCCACGGCTTTCTCACCGTATACCTAGGGCTTAACCAAGTCGTTGTCGGACTAGGGCTTTGGTTGTTCGGGCTGGGAATCCCCGACATACTATACCGAATATCCTTCAAGGAGGTCCCCACGGTTAAAGTCTTTGAAGAAACACCGATACCCTTTCTGTCTGAGATACCGTTTATTGGACCCGTAATCTTCAAACACAACATACTAGTCTACTTAGCATTAATGCTTATACCGGCTGTGTACCTCATCATTAACCACACAAGGCCTGGGTTGAACTTTGTAGTGTGTGGTGAGAACCCGAAGGCAGCTCACGCTGCGGGAATAAACGTTTTGAGGACTAGAATGACGGCGGTCTTGATAGGGTCTGTGCTGGCGTCTCTTAGCGGCGCCTACTTTACCACAGCCTTCCTCCGAAGCTACATAACCAACATAACGTTTGGAAGAGGGTTCATTGCCCTGGCCATGGTATACTTCGGAAACTGGAGCCCCGTAAGACTCCTCCTACCTCTCCTCCTTTACAACTTTGTGGACTCTGTTCAACTCATACTTCAGACAGCCGACATAGGTGTAAGATACTATGTGCTAAACATGATTCCCTACCTAACCATCATAGCCCTCATGCCAATCTTCGCCAGAGGCGTAAGACCGCCGGCGGCTTTGATGAAACCATTCAAACAGCCCTAGACACCAGAAAGCATCAACTGTGCAACTCTCTCTAGGTCTAAATTAGAGTGGCTGAACTCGCCTACGAGCCTGCCTCCATACATCACGTAAAATCTGTCGCTCAACTCAACCACCTCATCGAGGTCGTTGGAGACCAGAAGGACGGCCTTCCCCTCAGACCTAATTTTTAAAAGAGACTGGTGAACGTACTCGGTGGCGGCGACATCAAGCCCCTTGGTCGGGTTGTGCGATATTATGAGTACGGGTTTCTGGGTAAATTCACGTGCCAGCAGTAGTTTTTGCTTGTTTCCACCTGAGAGGCTCCATGTATATGAGTCCGGCGATTTTGCCCTTATTTGGTAGGTTTTTATCAGCTGCCACACCACCTCCTTAAGCTTTCTCAGCTTCAACCAAACGCCTCCAGTTAGCATGCTGGACAGTTTAGGAGGTAGAGCTACGTTTTCGTATAGCTTGAAGTCTAGAACAAGCCCTTCCGAGAAATCCTCTGGGATGTAGGCCATGCCGAGCGCCCGTCTCTTATCGGTCGGGAGATTGGTGACATCCATGCCGTTGAACAATATCTTGCCAGAGACCGGCCTAACCCCTATCAAAGCCTCCACAAGCTCCTTCTGACCATTACCAGCTACCCCGCAGATACCGACAATCTCTCCTAACCTGACTGTGAGGTTGACACCCTTGAGAACCTGAACCCCGGAGCTATCAACATGAGACACGTCTGACACCCTTAACACAGGCTCTCCCAAAACACTCTCCGGCTTCTCATAGTTGAAGAAAACTTCTCTATCAACAATAAGACGTGACAGCGTGTTCCTATCAATGTTTTTGTTGTCTAAGACAGCGACGTTCTTTCCCTGTCTCAGGATTGTTATCCTATCGGCTGAGGCTAGGACTTCATCCATCTTGTGTGTGACCAGTATAACTGACCTGCCGTTCTCAGCCATTTTTCTAAGTGACTTGAAGAGCTCGACTGTTTCAAGTCTTGTAAGCACCGATGTCGGCTCGTCTAGGATAAGTATACGGGCGCCTAACATCAGGGCTTTGATAATCTCGAGACGCTGTTTTTCACCGGCTGAGAGCGATGAGACACGCATCCATGGGTTAAGCTCAAGACCGTACTCGCTGGAAAACTGTTTAACTCTTTCAGCCGCCTCCTTTCTTCCCATGAACAATTTATTTTTTCCCGTGAATAGGATAACGTTATCTACCACGCTGAGGGACGGAATGAGCATAAACTCTTGATGGACCATACATATGCCTTGTGCCATAGCCTCACGTGGTGAGTTTATTTTCAGTTCGCGGCCGTCGAGGTAAATCGAACCTCTGTCCGGTTTTATCATTCCATAAATAATGTTGCATAAAGTGGTTTTTCCCGCACCATTCTCCCCCAAAAGGCCGTGAACCTCCCCCCGGCGTAGCTCAAAGTTAACACCGTCTAAAGCAACCGTAGCGCCAAACCTCTTATAAACACCCTCAACTCTGAGTATGGCCGAGCTACCTGACTCCATCCACGCATGTGACGTATCTATGTAATTATTAGTTTTTACTATGGGGGAAGATTGAGACGGTGCGCTCCTAGCTTTAAGACCCAGGTGTACAAAAAGACTGTAACCCGGCAGCCCACAGGAATCCACAGACTGCCGGAACACGTAATGGATTTTTTCGACGGGACTAAACATCTAACAGGCACCTCACGATGGACTTATTAAGTTGCCGGCGAAAACGTTTTTGAAAACCTGAGACATGGCTTCGCGTTTCGTGATCGAGATAGCCTATGACGTCCCACGTTTAGAGGAGAAGCTTTTGGCAAAAGCTGCGTCAATGAATAACCTATCGGTCAAGTTGACTAACGTTAGGCAAACCCCTCTTACACTGGAGAGACCATCTGTTGACGTCACCCTTGTAAGATGCGTCTCCATGTACGGTGCCGTTCACGCTGCCGCGCTGCGTGAAGCGGTCGACATCAAGGCGATTAACAGCTCCATGGCCATTCTTTACTCGGGTGACAAGATTTTGACGGTCTCAAGGCTTAAGGCCGCAGGACTTCTCATACCTAGGGTGGCGGTTGGACTTGATGCGGAGGCCGCTGAAAAAGCTTTGGAGAAGGTCGGTCTGCCGGCTGTCGACAAACCACCTATAGGGAGCTGGGGCAGATTAGTGGCACTTTTAAAAGATCTTGACGACTTCAGGCTTGTGCTAGAGCACCGTGAGATGATCCCTTCAAGCCACATGAAGACACATGTAATACAGGAGTATATCGACCTGCCCAGCAGGGACATCAGGACACTTGTCATAGGTGATGAGGTTGTTGGGGCGATATACCGCTACAGGCCTTCAGACGATTGGCGGACGAACGTGGCTTTAGGTGGTCAGCCCGTCTCCGCTTACCTAAACGAGGAGCTAAGAGAGATAAGTTTGAAGGCCGCCAGATCTATTGGTGGAGAAATTGTGAGCGTAGATGTCTTCGAAACGGAAACCGGCAGCTACCTCGTTAACGAGGTAAACGGCGTCCCTGAGTTTAAGGGCTTAATGCAGGCTACTGGGGTTGACATACCTGGGAAAATAGTAGAATACGCATACAAGACATGCCGAAAATAACCTATTAGCATACAGTCCCAATGACCGTTGACATAGTACGTAGGCTTTGTGTTGTTTAATCCCTATGTATTCTAACCTTTTTCAGACAGCTCTGACACAGCTGGTCAGACTTTTTGTCGACCTCCAAAACGCTGTTGCTGAAATTCATCACACATCTAGGGGTGCTGCAGTGTCTCAGTCCTAGCATATGCCCTACTTCGTGAACCGCCTCCTTAACTACACGGTCCAGATAAACAGTGTGTGATACGCCCTGCCTAAGCCTGTGTACCGAGACGACCCCCTTTGCACCGGGAGCGTAACCGAAAACAAAGTTTAGCCCGGGGAAAAACAGGTCCCTTTCAGTTATGACAAGGGTAAGATCATTTTCTACATCTAGGAGCTCGAGAAAGGCTGCCGCGTTATACTGCCTACGACCCGCGACATAGGCGTCTTCGGCTCGCGGATGCTTGTAGTGCATGACCTCTACATCGAGGCCGTAGACCTCCCTGAGCTTACCGGCCACAGCCTCGGATAGCTCTGCAGCATCAAGCTCTGTAAGCAACCGGAGCCGCATACATTAAGTAAAACCGGGCGCCTTTTTATCTGTGATTGTGTGGGTTGCGGGTACCCCGGGCGTTGGAAAGACAACGGTAGGCAGGCTTCTGGCAAAGAGGCTTGGATACGGGTTCACGGACCTACCTGAAGTTGTTAGGCGGATGGGCCTTGGTGAGCATGACCCTGAGAGCGGCGCTGTTTTAGTAACATCAAGAACTGTCAGGATGATTGTTGAGAAATACGTCGCGGATAATAGTGTACTGTCCAGCCATCTTGTGGTGAGGGTACCAGGCAGGAGGGTGGTCTGCATCGTGCTGAGACTTAATCCGTTGGTGTTGGTTAAACGGCTGAGGCGCCGGGGGTATGGTGTGGCTAAGGTTTTGGAGAACGTCGAGGCCGAGTTTGTAGGAGCTGTTTACTCTGATGCGGTAAGGGCCTTCGGCCGACGCAATGTTTTCCAGCTAGATGTCACAGGTATTTCGGCAAATGCGGCGGCTGGGAAATGTTTACGTATTCTTGAAGGCGATTGGGGCGGAGATGACGTTGACTGGCTTTCCGACCTACCAAAAAAGCAAATGGAGCGTTTGTTAGGTCTTTTCGCAAAATCTAGACTTGGGAGTGCGTGATAACCTTTTAACCTAGTGGTCAACAGGTGAGGTGGGTTTACCCATCTAGTTTGCGTGGTGTCTTGATATGGCGTCGGACCACAGGGTAGCTGTCCTTGACAGAGATCTATGCGACTCGAAAAAATGCGGTAACTGGCCCTGCATAACATACTGCCCCCCAGTCAGGAACAACATTGAAGCAATCAAGATGGGGGACGATGGTTTCCCGATAATAAGCGAAACACTATGCATAAGCTGCGGCATATGCGTTAGGAAATGCCCATTTGAGGCCATAACAATCATCAACCTCCCCTCAGAGCTCAGGGACAGCGTCGCACACCACTATGGTGTAAACAAGTTCAAGCTCTTCAGACTACCATATCCCGAGCGCGGAAAGGTCGTTGGATTGCTGGGAAAGAACGGGATAGGAAAGTCGACCTCGATCAAGATCTTAGCAGGACAGCTAGTCCCAAACTTCGGCGAGCTGGATAAGAAAGTAACGTGGGCTGATGCGGCAAAGTTTTTCCGCGGCTCACTCATTCAAGAGCATCTTTCGTCTCTCTCGAGGGGTGAGGTGAAGGTGTCATATAAGCCGCAGAACATAGCCGATATTCCGAGGGTAGTTAAGGGGAAGGTCGGAGAAATACTGAGGAAAATAGGGACTGAGGAGCAGGTTGAAAGAGTCATGGAGGCATTGGAGCTTGTGGAACTCGCTGACAGGGATGTCTCAGCCCTCAGTGGGGGTGAGCTTCAAAGGCTGGCTATAGCGGCCTGCTTGCTTAAAGACGCAAACACATACATATTGGACGAGCCCTCCAGCTTTCTAGACATAAGACAGAGGCTCCGAATGGTTGACGCCGTACGTGGCAAGGTTAAGGAAGACATCAAAATCATCGTGGCGGACCACGACCTCGCTGTCCTCGACTATCTTTCAGACACTATTTTCCTGTTCTACGGGGAACCATCCGTATACGGTGTTGTCGCTGGCCCATACGGAGTGAGGGAAGGCATCAACATCTTCATAGAGGGATACATACCCGAAGAAAACCTGCGCTTCAGAGATGAGAAGATAGATTTCCAGGTTAGGCCACCGCCGAGGGAGGAAAACCCATCAGGCGAGGTGTTGAGGTGGCCGGAGATGACGAAGAGCTTTGAATCATTCAGGCTTAGGGTTTCGGCGGGATGGGTGGGGCGCGGAGAGGTGCTTGGTATAGTGGGGCCTAACGGGATAGGGAAGACAACTTTCGCATCCATCATAGCGGGCAGGCTGCAAACAGACGAGGGATACTCTTTTGACCCTAAAGCAGTAAGCTACAAACCCCAGTACCCCATCGCCGAAGATCTAACGGTGGAGGACGTCCTTAAGCGGGCTGCGGGGGAATCCTACGGATCTCCGTACCACTATACTACAATAATAAAGCCGTTCGGCTTGGAGAAGCTTCTTGAACGTAATATGACGGAGTTGAGTGGTGGCGAGCTCCAGAAGACTCTGGTTGCTGAAGCACTTTCGAGGAAAGCCGAAATATACGTCCTCGACGAGCCCAGCGCCTTCCTAGACGTTGAGGAGAGATACCATATGGCTAGGCTTCTGAAGCGTATTGCGTTGGACATGCGTGCGTACGTGTTTCTGGTGGAGCATGACTTCACCGTCTTGGACTTTGCGTCGACAAGTATAATGGTGTTTGAGGGGAGGCCGGGGATTGAAGGGTTCGCTCACCCACCCACAGATTTGAGGACAGGTTTTAACATGTTTCTACGAGCTATGGATATAACGTTCAGGAGGGACCCGTCAACTAAGAGGCCGCGAATTAATAAACGCGGCTCCCAGCTAGACAGGGCCCAGAAAAAGGCGGGCGAATACTATTATGTATCGGCGTAAAAATGCATGTCTACTGGTAAATGGGGTTTTGATTTGTAGGAAAGTTTTATAGATGCCTTAATAAAGGGAGAACAGGTTATGTCTACAGGTTCTAAGAAGAAGGAACTGAGTCTGAAGGTGGCTGAGGCAAGGCAGAGGGATATAGGGCGTAAAATCGCCCGTGTCGACAGCATTGGCATGAAAGAGCTGGAGCTTAGTCCCGGGGACTTGATCGAAATAACTGGTAGGAGGTCTACTGTAGCAATTGTGTGGCCGCCCTACAAGGAGGACGACGGCCAGGGAATAATACGGATAGACGGCGAGATAAGGCGGAATGCAGGGACAAGCGTGGGAGAGTACGTCAGGATCAGCAAGACGACAGCCAAGCCAGCCACTAAAATTGTTCTGGCACCGTTCGAGCCCCTCCCATTCGTCGGAGATTTCGGTAGAATCGTACGCGGCCAGCTTCTGAACATGCCTGTGGCGAAGGGTGACATAATTGTCGTACCGGTCCTCGGCATGGGTGTCGAGCTGAAGGTCAGCTCAACCAACCCCTCCCCAATTGTTATGGTGACCGAGGGGACGGTTGTCGAGATAAGCACCACACCTGCTAAAAGGATAGAGGAAGTCTCAGGAATAACCTACGAGGACATAGGTGGACTCCATGAAGAGCTGCAGAGAATCCGTGAAATGATAGAGTTACCGCTTAAACACCCCGAGCTGTTCAGACACCTGGGTATAGAGCCGCCGAAAGGGGTTATCTTGTACGGGCCGCCCGGGACAGGTAAGACATTGATCGCAAAAGCCATAGCAAACGAGACTGGGGCCCACTTCATCTCCATCAACGGCCCGGAGATTATGAGCAAGTTTTACGGCGAGTCCGAGGCACGGCTTAGGGAGGTTTTCCAGGAGGCTGAGCAGAATGCTCCCTCAATCGTCTTTATCGACGAGCTTGACGCAATCGCGCCGAAGAGGGGTGAGGTGACGGGCGAGGTTGAGAGAAGGGTTGTCTCCCAGCTTCTGACCCTGATGGATGGTTTGAAGAGCCGTGGCCAGGTCGTGGTCATAGGTGCAACAAACAGAATTGAGGCTATAGACCCCGCGCTACGCAGACCCGGTAGGTTTGACAGAGAGATAAGGATAGGCGTGCCTGACAGAAACGGCCGCAGGGAAATACTCCTAATACACACGAGACGTATGCCGTTGGCAGAAGACGTCGACCTCGACGAGCTCGCCGACATAACGCACGGGTTTGTCGGTGCTGACATAGCGGCACTCGTTAGGGAGGCGGCTATGAATGCGCTCAGACGCTACCTTCCCGAGATAGACTTGGAGAAGGAGGTGATACCGGCGGAGGTTCTGGAAAAAATCAAGGTTTCCAGGGAAGACTTCGCCAACGCACTGAAAACAATCCAGCCATCAGCCTTGAGGGAGGTTGTGCTTGAGGTGCCTAACGTAAAGTGGACTGATATAGGCGGGCTTGAAGCAGTCAAGCAGGAATTGATGGAGGCGGTTGAGTGGCCGCTAAAGTACCCCGAAGTCTTTAAACGCCTCGGAATCAGGCCTCCGCGTGGAATACTCCTCTACGGCCCCCCTGGCACGGGTAAGACATTGCTGGCGAAGGCAGTGGCAACAGAAAGCCAAGCCAACTTCATAAGCGTTAAAGGACCCGAGGTACTGTCAAAGTGGGTGGGCGAGTCGGAGAAGGCTGTCAGGGAGATCTTCAGGAAGGCGAGGGAGACAGCTCCATGCATAATTTTCTTCGACGAGCTTGACTCGATAGCGCCGCGGCGGGGCTTCCACACTGACGCGGGTGTCACCGACCGCATAGTAAACCAGCTGCTCACCGAGATGGACGGTATACAGTCCTTGAAAGGGGTCGTTGTCTTAGGCGCCACTAACAGGCCCGACATACTGGACCCAGCTCTCCTCAGGCCCGGAAGGTTTGACCGAGTTCTCTACGTTCCACCGCCGGACAAGGCCGCAAGGCTAGCAATATTCAAAATCCATACACGCGAGATGCCCCTCGACGAAGACGTCGACCTCGACATCCTTGCCTCCGTTACAGAGGGCTACACCGGCGCCGACATAGAGGCGGTCGTCAGGGAGGCGGCCATGTTGGCTGCGAGAGAAAACATCAACGCCCAGAAGGTTTCGATGAGGCACTTCGAGAAGGCGTTGCTCAAGATAAAGCCGAGCGTGGGTGCGGAGGAGAAAGCCGAATACGACAGAATACTAAGCAACTTCAAGAAGTCAATGGCCTACATCGGCTGAGGATAATCCTGTAGTAAGACACAGAGCTACCCCACATATTTTCCGACACCTTTGAGGGGGTCAAGCGATAAATACACCTATGGCTCGAGGCCTAGACGAGGTCTGAAAAATGCGGATCCCATGGAGGAAGGAACAAGCCGCACCACAGGCATACGTTGCGCCAATATCCTACCAAGACCGAATGCTGGAAATACTGACGCAGCTGAAGATACAGAACGAGAAGCTTAACAGAACTATTGAGAGGCTGAAGCACCGGGGCAGAGAGCTGTTCGAGCAATGTGTCCGAGCCGAGCAGGAAAAGGACACGGCCCGCGCGACGATCTACGCCAACGAGATAGCGCAGCTAAGAAAGATGACCCGCACACTCCTTGCAAGCCATATGTCGCTCGACAAAGTCGTCCTGAGGCTGGAGACCGTCAAGGAGTTCGGTGACGTCATGCACGTCCTAGGCCCGGCAACTCAGATAATCAAGCAGGTTCAGCATGAAATATCTGGAATCGTTCCAGAAGTCGCCCACAGCCTAAGGCGCGTTGACGAGATGCTGGAAAGCATAATCATCGAAGCCGGCAACGTCACAGGTGGCAGCGTCTACGTAACCGTCAGCGACTCCGAGGCACAGAAGATAATCGAAGAGGCCTCTGAGGTTGCGGCACAGCGTATGAAGGGCAGCTTCCCCGACCTACCCGAATCCTACAGACATCTTGAGACGGCTGCGGAGAAAGCCGACTAACTATCTCCCAGCCGCCACCACATATTTTTTATAAGAGCCTTCCGGCGCAATATTGTTAAACATGTCTGGATTTATTATCTCTGCTAAGATTAACACTGCTTCTGCAATTGAAGGGCCATGCCCGCTGAAAAACCGGTTTGCGTCAACAGCGAATACATCTCCCTCTGCAACAGCAGGCAGAGCGCCAACCTGAGGGTTTCGTAGGAAGCTTTTCAGGCACGCATATGATTTTTCAAGGCCGTATCCGCAAGGCCCCGCTATGAGCTTAACAGGCCTATGCTGAATAAGCTCTGTGTAACCGATGCGGTGGGAGGGCATACCCTTCACGCCTAGGTCTCTCCCACCAGCTATTTCAACGAGTTCTGGTACCCAGTGGCCGCTACAGTATGGTGGGTCAACCCATTCAAGAAAAGCAACACGTACCGGTTCAGCACCCTCAAGTCTGCTCCTTACTTTCTCAAGCTTTCCCACAATCTCGGAGACCAACCTTTCAGCCTCAGCAGCCCTGCCGACAAGCCTGCCGAGAAACAGTATGTCCCCAAGTATCTCAGATACCGTTCGTGGGCTTAGCTCGACAACTCTCGCCACATCTCTCAAATACGGGTTCACTGAGTTAGGTGTTACGGCGCACACATCGCAAAGCCCTTGCGCGACTATGAGGTCAGGCCTAAGCCTTTTGACGGCGTCGTAATCTATGGTGTAGAGCGGTTTCCCCTCAGCTTTGGCTTTTGAAACAGCCTCATCAATCTCGGCGTCAGACATGCCCGATGTGTCGATAACAGGTTTAACCACTATTGGCTTCGGCTGGATGTCAGGGGGAAGCCTGCAGGCATAAGTCACACCAACAAGCTCGTCGACGGCGCCCAACGCAACAAGAGTTTCAGTCGCGCTAGGCACCAGCGAAATAACCCTCACGGCATGTCCAACGCGAACATGGTAAAAAATATTGCTTTACTACACAATTAAATCGCAGAGGCACCCCGAATTCCCATGAATATCTTCGATTACATACTGCTCGGAGTCTTGCAAGGCTTTACGGAGTGGCTCCCCGTTAGCAGCGAGGGGGTTATCACACTTTTTTCGAAGCTTGTTTACGGGCAGACCCTTGAACGCTCTCTTGGCTTAGCCGTCTGGCTACACACCGGCACATTGGCCGCTGCTGCAGCATACTTCCGAGGCGACTTGTTAAAAATGGTTAAACCTGTTTTCGGAAGAGAAGGGGACAGGCAACTAACGTACTTCATTGTAGTTGCCACTGCGGCCAGCGCTTTAACTGCAGTCCCAATGTTTCTGTTTCTGAGAAGCCTTTCAATCCCTGACGGAGCATTCACACTTTTTGTAGGGCTCTGCCTCATAGCGGTAGCCCTCCTACAGAGGGGGCAGGCCTACTTCAAAACAGGCTCCCTAGAGCCCGTCGCGGCTACCGCCACCGGGCTTGTCCAAGGGCTTTCCATAATACCCGGCGTAAGCAGGTCAGGTGTTACTGTTACAGCTCTACTGTTTTTCGGCTTTGGTCTCAATAGGGCTTTGAGGCTCAGCTATCTTATGAGCATCCCGGCTGTGGCTGGGGCTCAGCTGCTGCTACCGATACTTCTTGGTGGGGGTGTTCTTGATTTGGGAATGTTTGCGGGAGCCCTTGCAGCCGCGCTCACAGGCTTTGTAACGATAAAGTCTCTGCTGAAGCTTGCTGGAAGCGGCCACGGCAGGTTGCTCACATATTTGCTGGGGTTTGCGTTGGTTTTTCTGGGGTTGCTGATGGAGTTATCGGGGGCTAGATAGGGGGGTAGAGGCCGCCTGTCTTCCGCCGCCTAGCATAGTCGTAGACCATTTTGTAGACAGCCCCGTGCGGCGCGCCTTTTATCAAAGAGATTATCGCCTCCTCCGCCGCCTTAACGTCCTCAAACCTGCCGATGATTGACACGGTGTCTCCGTAGACCGAGATGTCTACGTGGCAGTTTTCCTCAACTATGCGTCTAGCCCTTCCCTCGCTCCCTATTATGCGTGCCTTCACCCTCTTCAGATGGTTTGGGTTTCTCCCCACGTATTCGGTTAGGTCTATGACCATCAGAGCGTACTCATCGCCCGCAAGTTTCAAAGCCTTCTCCGGTGAAAAGCCCCGCGCAACTGCTGTGATGACATCCCTAGCCTTGAACAAGGATGACGGGTCACCTCCCTGCTCCGCTGGTTTAGCCAGGTTTATCACAACTGTCCCTTCACGGCTGTCGACATCCAGCACCACGTTCAACAGCCTCTCAATCTCTCTCTTGACGCGGCCACCTTCACCTATCAAGACTCCTATACGCTCCTCGGGCACGTTAACGACGAAGGTTGACTGTGTAAACCCCCTAAACCCACGCGACATATCCTTCATCCGCCCCTTACATTTTGAATAAATTTCTCAACATCAATTTCTACCCCCTCTCGCCTAAAAAAGTTAACAAGGGTCTCGACCCCCCTCCTAAGATAAACCTCCGCCATGGGATGTGTTTTCTTAACGGCTTGAGCTAGGTCTATCAAATAAACCCTTAAACCCCTCCCAACCATAATGTTGTATTGGCTGAGGTCCCCGTGAACAAGCCCTGCTTTACCATATAGCTTCGAGAGAGCATCCTCAACCTGGCTAGCAATATTCCTCAACTCGTCCACGTCAAACTCCTCCTCATGTAGAAGGGGGTACCTCACCCCGTTTTCGCCTAGAAACGCCATGACCAAGATGTTGTTGCTTTGTACGTAAGGTTTTGGAACAGGTACGCCGGACTCGTAAGCCTCAACAAGGTTTGAAAACTCCCTCTCCGACCAAAGGTAGACAAACTTTCTAAAATCCCGTGGAATTGTCTTGAAGCGGGGGTCGTTGACGACATACTGTAGCCTGTTGCGGCGGAACTCAGCTGAAGATATCAAGTATATCTTTACGGCAAACTCCTCACCGTTGCCGCCTACACCGTGGTAAACCCGTGATTCCTTACCCGCACTCACAACCCCCATAACTTGCTTGAGCTTCCCTGTGTTGAGCATGTCATATAGTGTGAGAAGTGTCTGGCGGTCGAACACCTCCTCCAGGCTCTCGTCAAGCTCCGACCTCTTGATGAGATACCGTTGCTCCCTTTCCTTAGTGTATTCCTTACGCCTAAGCTTCTTCTCCCAACTCAACGACAAACTAATGCAATACCATAAAATAGCTGTGACGGACGAGCTGGACAAGTCTAATATATGGGGTATGGACAGCTATACCATGACCTCCACACGCGAGGTCCTTAAACTATTCGGCATATCGGTCACAAACTACGAGGGCCTGGTAGAGGCCTTGAAAGACAAGGCAAACCTATCTGGTGAAGATGTGGCAGCAGCACTACATGCACGCACCGAGCTTGAAAACCACCTCATAGAAGTTTTAAAAATAGTCGGCGAAATAGACGGATTACTGGAGAAGGTGGTCAGAGAGAGGCTTTCAAAATAGATGTGCAGCCGTGACGCGGTCAGATACATCCAGCCTGAAATGCGGACTTACACCGCAGTGGAGCACACAGCAAGTAGTAGAGCTTTGGAAGACATAGTAAAAAGAACGGCTGCAGCCTGTGGCAGCAGGAATAATTCGAACAATCCTTGACGTGGATGGCAAAAAGTTAACATGATTCTAGAAATATGTTGATGACGATGGATTGTTTTGTCGGCACGTCGGGCTGGTTTTACTCATGGAACCCTGAGGGTAGTTTTGACTGGTTTGTTACTCATTCAGGCCTTAACGCCGTGGAGTTAAACATGAGCTTCTATCGTTACCCATACCCAAACATGGTGCGTGGTTGGGCTTTGAAGGGGAGAGGGCTCAGATGGTCTATAAAGGTTCACAGGCTTATAACCCATACATTCAAGCTCAACGAGAAAGCCTACATTCGATGGGAAAGGTTCAGCAAACTCTTCGCACCCCTCGAGCCATACATAGACTTCTACCTCTTCCAGCTCCCGCCCATCCTGACACCCAAATCCATTCAGGCTATAGAAAAATTTATAACAAAAACAGGGCTCAGCCAACGATTCGCCCTAGAGGTTAGAAACATGAAATGGTTTGACAAGAACTATATTGAATGGGCTTCAAAGCTAAACATAACATGGGTAAGCGTTGACTCGCCTGATTTCCCTCTGGAAATATACAACACGGATGGGATAGTCTACCTGAGAATGCATGGCAGAACCGCGTGGTACTCCCACTACTACACAGATAAGGAGCTTAAAGAAGTAGCACAAAAAATCATGAAAACAAATCCAGAGAAGGTCTACGTATTCTTCAATAACAACCACGCCATGCTCGAAAACGCGAGAAGAATGCTGCAAATAATGCAGACTAGATAATGTTCCGCCACACCATGCTGTGGCCTTTAACAAATTTATATGAGGGACATGTTTCTGTAAGGCTATTGTGGTAGAGGATGCTAAACCTGGCGGTACATACGTCCTGTTGCTGAGGAATAGCCGGATGAAGAGAATAAGAATAGGGAAGCTGGGCGTGCTGCTGTTCGGAAAGGGTTTTTACGCATATTTTGGCTCAATGTTTGGACCCGGTGGACTTGTCCCGGATAAGAAGACATCTGAGGAAGAGAAAAGTCAAGCACTGGCACATAGACTACCTACTCAACCACATGCAAATCGAAGCCGTGTATGTCCTCCCAGGGTAAAACCTTGAAAGCCAGCTATCAAGGAAAGCTGTGCAGCGGTACAGTCATGTCCAAGGTTTTGGATGCAGCGACAAAAGAAGTGACAGGTCGCATTTAATCCATCTCAAAAACAGAGGAGTGACTAGGAAATTTATACGATTGCTTGTTTCAGCAGGGTTTAGAAAGAATGAAAACATGTCGAACTAACTAGTACAAAGACTGGGCGACATGCGGTTGCCATAACGTCTTGAAGGCAGAATGTTAAATGGTGCGACTATTCTCTGTTGACACATTTAACCACTGAGACTTTCAGCACAATGAGCATGCGGCAAAATCGTTAAGACAAATATACCAACGGTGGTAGCATTTTTTTATGGTTAAGTATACGGAGCTGCTTCAACATGCTGCAAAGGCTTTGGAAAACTCTTATGCACCGTATTCAAGGTTTAGGGTTGGGGCTGCACTACTGACAGAAGATGGTCAAGTATTCACGGGATGTAATGTTGAGAACGCAAGCTACGGGCTGTCAAATTGTGCTGAAAGGACAGCGGTTTTCAAAGCAGTATCGAATGGTAAGAAAAGCTTTAGAGCGATTGCTATTGTTTCAGATAGGATGAATCCAGTGTATCCGTGTGGGGCCTGCAGACAGGTTTTGAGGGAGTTCAACCCGAGAATCAAGATTGTTCTAAGGAGTAAAAAAGGACGACCACTAGTTAGAAGCCTGCATAGCATTCTTCCATATAGTTTTGGACCTGAAAACTTATTTACCAAAAATAAGTGAGATAGTTTGGCACACATGCTTAAGCTTATTATTGACACGGATACAGCGGGTGACGACACAATATCGCTCCTACTAGCTTTAAGATGGCCTGGTGTAAGGCTTGAGGCCGTGACGGTGGTTTGCGGTAATGTTGAATTTGAGCAGGAGGTTGAAAACGCGCTTTACACTGTCGAAAACTTCTCCAGATATCGTGTACCAGTGTACCGGGGATGTCGCAGGCCGTTGCTTAAGGACTGGAGATACGCGGACTATGTCCATGGAAAAGATGGTATGGGTGAGAACTATTTCCCCAGAGCCGTGCAACGCCCTGAGGAAAAACACGCCGTTCAGGCCCTTTTGGAGCTGGTTAACTCAGAACCTGGAGAATATGTCATTATTGCCCAGGGCCCCCTAACCAACATAGCTACGGCAATCCTATTGGACCGGGATTTTGTGAAGAATGTGGGACGCCTATTTGTTATGGGGGGCTTCGCCGATGGCTATGGAAACATAACTCCTGCGGCCGAGTACAACTTCTGGGTGGACCCCGACGCGGCTAAGATTGTGTTTAACTCAGGGATAAGACCTTTTATGGTCGGCTGGGATATAGCGTTAAAGTACAGCGTAGTTTCCACATCCATGCACGCTGAGATAGCTACGTGGGGAACTAAGGAGGCAGATTTCTTCGTCAAAGTCAACAGGAAGGTGATAGAGTTTGAGAAGAAGTTTGGAATTGACGGAAGCACACATCCTGACACAATAACCACAGCCATAGCTATTGATAGGAGGGTTGCAAAACGTATTGAGCCACGATATGTCGACGTAGAGAACCAGAGCGAGCTTACGCGCGGTATGTCGGTTGTGGACCATGCCGGCGTGCTTGGTAAAGCCCCCAACGCAGACATCTGTTATGAAGCTGATAGGGAACTTTTCCTAAACATGTTGTTTAAAGTGCTGAAAGGAGAGGTTTAGTTATCATAAAATTTTTAGTCAACTTGTTCCGTCATATACATATGAGAGATTTAGCGAAGCGAATACAGCATACAAATGTCGCACCAGACGCAACAACAGCAGACATTGAAAAACTCTGCAGGGAATGTCTAGAGTACGGGTTTGATGCAGCCGTGGTAAATCCGATTTGGGTCGGCTATGCTAAGAAGTTTTTAAAAAATAGCGACGTCAAGGTCTGTGCTGCACTAAACTTCCCGATTGGCGGCTCAACAACTCTGGCTAAGGTTGTTGAGATAAGAAACTTGGCCGCCATGGATGTCGACGAAATAGACTTTATGGTTAACGTCGGGTTTCTGAAGTCAGGTATGTATGATGCATTCAGGGCGGACATAGAGGAAATTGTCCATGCCGCCGATGGATTGACAGTTAAAGCAATACTGGAAACGGCTTTGTTGACAACCGAAGAAGTGACAGTTGCCGCACGCATATGCGAGGAATGCGGGGTTCATTACATAAAGAATTCAACAGGATGGGGAAAAGGGGGCCCAGCCACGGTAGAGATTATTAAATTTATGAGAAGTGTTGTCGGCCAACGTGTCAAGATAAAGGCCTCTGGCGGCATCAGGGACTCGAAAACCGCCATAGCCTTGCTAAACGCCGGTGCAGACCTTCTAGGAAGCAGCCGCAGCGTACAAATAGTTACGGGCAAATACCTGTCTGCATCTTCAGACTATTAGGCGGGACGCTGACTTGACCAGTAGTATCACTGTAGTGGGCAGTTATAACACTGGTTTTGTACTATACGTTGACAGACTACCTCTAAAAGGGGAAACGGTTCCAGGGCATGGTTTTAGGGTCGAGCATGGAGGGAAGGGTTCAAACCAAGCCATTCAGGCCGCTAGGCTAGGCTGTGAGACAAAAATTGTAGCCCGCCTGGGAAGGGATGTCTTTGGAGAAAGAGCATTACGTAAATGGGGTGAGGAAAACATTGGAGCTGAACACGTTGCCATTGATGAACATAGACCCACTGGGGTGGGGGTTGTTATAGTTGGGCCTAACGGTCAGAACATCATCGTAGTAGACCTCGGGGCTAATATGGCGCTTAGTATAACAGATATAAAACGGGCCTCCGAACTCCTAGAAAAGTCTGACGCCTGTCTAGCACAGCTTGAAATACCCTTTGAAACTGCTCTTCAAGCCTTAAACATCTGTCAAGGTGTGAAAATACTTAACCCTGCCCCTGCAAGGAAGATTCAACCATCAGAGCTCGAAGGCATAGACATCATAACACCTAACGAGGTAGAGCTGGCCGCCATGGCGGGAAACGCTATCGGGGGTTCAATTGATTTAAAACAGTTGGCTGAAAAGTACGCCAAATATGTGAACCATGTTGTCGTGACCCTTGGTGAAAGGGGAGCCCTGCTAGTTTCCAAGGGGAAAACAAAACACGTAAAAACACCGAAGATAAATGCTGTAGACACAACTGGTGCAGGCGACGCCTTCAACGGCGCATTGGCGACCTACATAGCTAAGGGGTTTGATGTTGAGGAGGCGGTACAAAGGGCATGTTACTGCGGGGCTTTTCTCGCCTCAAGAATTAAGGGCGGTGAACTTGTTGAATCGCTACCCACCGAGTCGGAGTTGGAGAAATTTATTTCCGAGCATAGTGTAGAATAGGGCATGAGCGCTAAGGAACCGATGTCGGGTGATGAATTCTACCATGTCAGGGTGAAGAAAGGCGGAGTTGCGCCCTACGTATTGATGCCGGGCGACCCCGATAGAGTCCCAAAAATAGCACGTTTCTGGGACAGGGCTGAAGAGGTTTCATATCACAGGGAGTTCAGGGTTTGGAACGGTGAAGTCGACGGTGTCAAAATATCTGCATGTTCTACAGGCATCGGGGCCCCGTCTGCCGTAATAGCGTTGGAGGAGCTGGCGAGGGCCGGCTGCCACACATTTATCCGTGTTGGTAGCTGCGGGGCCATCCAGCGAGGTATTGAGGTTGGGGACCTTGTCATCACCACCGCTGCCGTTAGACTTGATGGAACAAGCACCCAGTACGCACCCCCCGAATACCCCGCTCACGCAAGCTACGAAGTTGTGTTGGCATTGGTTGAAGCTGCGGAGCAGCTAGGGTTTAGGTACCATGTTGGTGTAACTGCGTCTACAGATAGTTTCTATCCGGGACAGGGAAGGCCGGGGCTCGGTGGGTACTGGTGGAGCTATTCAAAGACTATCCTAGAGGATTTGACGGCCATGGGAGTGCTAAACCTAGAGATGGAGGCATCAGCCATTTTGACCACTGCTTCTCTCTACCGGTTGAGGTCTGGCGCTGTATGCACAGTCTTCGCCAACAGGGTTGAGGACAAATTCGGGGTAGCCGGTGAGGAGGATGTGTCCCGTGTTGCCACAGAAGCCGTGAAAATTTTGGCGAGATGGGACCAAGTTAAAGCTTTACATGGAAAAATACACCTTTATCCCTCTCTCTTAAAATAACATAAATACCTCAACATGTTAACTATCTTGTAGAAATGTCTGATGATGTGTTGGTTGAATGTAAAGGGGTTGTTAAATCTTTTCCAGGTGTGTGGGAGCACCTAATTCTTGACAGAATAGACTTCGATGTGAGAGCCAGGGAAGTTCATGGACTTCTTGGCGAAAACGGCGCCGGAAAAACTGTTTTAGCCAACATAATGTCAGGGTTCTACACATTGACTTCAGGCCAGATAATCGTGAGGGGGGAAAATGTGCGTTTCAGGTCACCTGCAGATGCCATAAGGCATGGTATATGTATGGTCCACCAAGAATTCACATTAGCCCCAGCTTTAACTGTTTTAGAAAACTTAGCCATAACACTGCGTAAAACAAATCCTCTCCGATATCCCCTAAAAGCTGTTGAGAAAAAAGCAAGAAGCCTAACCGAGCGTTACGGTATCAAGGTCGACTTGCATAGGCCTGTTGAACAGTTATCGATGGGTGAGAGGCAGCGTGTGGAAATACTCAAAACATTGCTGATGGAACCAAACGTTCTCATACTCGACGAGCCCACCTCTGTCTTGACGCGTGAAGAGGTTGAGGAGCTCTTCAAACTAATACATGCGATGAAAGAGGCTGGAAAGGGCATAGTATTCATAACGCATAGGATTGAGGAGATAATGGCTGTGGCTGATAGGGTGACTGTTCTTCGACTGGGTAAAAAGATGGGAACATTTCAGGTGTCAGAGACAAGCAGGGAACAACTGCTTAAGCTAATGATCGGTGAGCTCCCGGTCATCAGCTATGAACGTGAGAGGAAAGCTGCCGGCAGAGTTGTTCTTAAAGTGGAGGAGCTTGTTGTGGAGGGAGATGATGGTAGAATCGCCGTTAATGGGGTTAGCTTCACGGTATGCGAAGGAGAGATAGTTGGGATAGCCGGCATCTCAGGTAATGGGCAGAGCGAGCTTGTAGAGGCCATAACAGGGACTAGACGTGTTAAAAGCGGCCGTGTGTTCTTTGAAGGTGAGGACGTTACAAATAGAGGTGTCCGTAAGATAGTCGATCTAGGCATTCGCCACATCCCTGAAGATAGAAGGTCAACCGGTGTTGTCGAGCAGATGAACACGGCTGAAAACATTGTTCTAAGGGTGTACAGGGAGAAGCCGTTCTCCAGCTTTGGGCTAATTAATAAGAAGCAGGTGGAGTCGCTAGCTAGGGAGGTTGTGGAAAAGCTCAATGTGCTCACGCCCGACCTTTGGTCCACTGAAGTGCGAATACTTTCGGGAGGAAACATACAAAGGCTTATACTTGGAAGAGAGCTCTGGAGGATGCCTAGGCTTGTCGTAGCATTCCACCCTACCTACGGACTAGACTATAAAGCCCTAAAGCAGACACACAATCTTTTCATGGAAATGAGAGCTAAGGGCACAGCCTTCCTCCTCATTTCAGAGGACATCGAGGAAATCTTCCTGTTAAGCGACAGAATCTTAGTCATGTCGGAGGGACGAGTGGTTGGAGAGATGGATAGGGAGAAAGCCACAGTCGAGGCTGTCGGACTGCTGATGACAGGAATGGGTGCTTCAGGGGATCACTCACGGACGTAGGGCTTTCCAAGGGTTCTCGGGAACCTGCGTGAGGTCGGGAATAAAGCAAGGACTGCGACAGTCAACAGGTACGGGATCATCTGTATAAAGTGGAACGGAACTGCTTCTTTCACTCCTGGAGTCACTACCACGGTATAAGCCAATCCTTCCGCAAAGCCGAAGAGAAATGATGCGGCAAGTGCTATAACCGGATTCAATCCAGAAAAAACCACCGCTGCAAGGGCTATGAACCCCCGCCCAGCGCTAATCTCTTTCACCAGACCGCCGAACCACCCAAGCGGCATGAAAGCTCCACCCAATCCTATGAGGAACCCTGCAAAAATACTTGCGACAAGCCTAACCCGCACTACGCTCAAACCCGCCACATCCAGCAGCTCTGGTTTTTCGCCAACAGCCCTTATCCACAAACCCAACATTGTTTTGAATAACAGCAGCGTAGCTAGTACTGCTGATACAAACGCCAATAGGGTGACCGGACTTATAGCGATGGTAAAATCGGCTATTGGTATTAGAATCCGCGGAATAACCAATTCTCTCGGGAAAATATGTATACCTGGAAAGGCCCAGATCGCCATCAGAAGGTATTGGAAAAGGCCGGTGGCTAGAATGTTAAGGGCCAGCCCCGCTATCACTTGGTCGGCCTTTCCAAACGTGTACATGAGTCCAAGCGACCCGCCAAGTAAAGCTCCCACGAGCCCGCCTAAAATAAGTCCCACAAACCCGGAGTTGAAGACCTCAGCCCAGTAAACTCCCGCCACAGCTGATAGGAGGAAAATCCCCTCTATTCCAACATTTATCTGCCCGGATTTTTCGTTAATGACCTCGCCGACGGCTGCAAACGCTAAAGGTGTCATTGTAAGCAGAGCGGTCTCCAAAAGTCGTGCGGGTCTCAGGCCGAATTGCTGAAGTATATAGAAAGTTAATGCCAACGCCGCAAAACCCACCAGTATTGCGATAACTCTAACAGACTTAGCTCTCATTATTTCTCCCTACCCCTCCTTAACCGGCTCCGAACAATATCCAACAGGCCGGGAACGGCTAATGCAATAATTATAAAACCGTTTATCGCCCTCACAATCTCCGAAGCCACCCCTGCTTGGAACTCCATGAAACGTCCTCCGTGAAGCAGGCCTCCGTAAAAGATTGCGGCAAGAACAATTCCCAGAGGATGGTTTCTGCCGACGAGGGCTACGCCTATACCCTCGAAACCTAAGTACATGATATTACCCATCGTCGCAAATACTGTCCAATGAGGGGGTCTTCCGAGAACCTGGGAGGCGCCCGCTAAACCGGCTAAAGCACCTCCCAGCAGAAATGAGATGGTAAAAGACCTATTGATTGGTATCCCTGCATATCGAGCAACCCTCAAGCTATACCCCACCACTCGCATCTCATACCCAGCAGTTGTGCGCCACATTATGAAATACGTTAAACCCGCCGCCGCCAGCGTGACTAAAAACACGGTGGTGAGAGAGGCTCCTATCAGGCTGTATCGGGCAGTTTCAGCTGCTGGGACGGCTCTTTCAGCCCTAGCCGGGTCCGCCACAACATATGTTATAAGGTACTGTGCAAGCCAAAAAGCTGTCCAATTAAGCATAATAGTAGAAACCACTTCATGCACACCCCTGTATGTTTTTAGGGCTGAAACTGGGATGGCGTAGAGTGCTCCCGCAACCATTGAGAATGCTGTCGCAAAAACCAGATGTAGGATAGGCGGCATGCTGACTATGCCTCCAGCGTAGGATGCTGCGACAGCCCCGATGTACATCTGCCCTTCAGCGCCGACGTTGAAAAGCCCTGTTCTTACGCCGATTGCGAAGACAAGTGCTGTGAGAATTAGTGGTGTGGCGAACGCAAGAGTCTCCAATATTCCTTCAATGTCCCCGAAGGCTCCTATGAATAGGGCTGAGTAAGCCTTCCAAGTATCATACCGATAGGCCAGCATGAGCAAAGCCCCTGCGGCCAGCCCGACTAACACAGCTAGCGCAGACTCCGCTGCTTTAAAAAGCAACCTGCCTATGTAGATATTTTTAGGGCTTTTTCTTAACATAGAAAAAATATATGGGGGGTTGTTTTTAACCTAGTAGTTCTCGCCAGCTATCTACAGCGTCCTTTGTCAAAACGTTGGGGACTTCAACCTGTCCCGTCCTGATCTTTGACTCTAGCTCGTTTAGCGCATCCCATATCCATGTTGGCAGGCTGTTTCGCATGGCAGTTACCCTGCTCCTTATCTCCTCGGGAGGCATTGGAAGCACCTTCTTTCCTGTCAACCTCTCAGCATTTACACCCATTTGAATAAACTCGTCTAGGTCGGCCAGCGTGCTGACTGAAATGCCCTCCATCGCCAACCTTCCGACCTTTGTGCCTATCCCCAGTGTTAGGACACCTTTGTTCTCGGCGACAACTTCTTTGAATGTTCCTATAATGGTGAGTAAAGTGGCGTAGTATACGCCTCTGTCAACTCGCTTCATCATGCTGGCTATGATAAAACCGGGGTTTATCCAGTCCTGGTTTGCGTCAACTCCAATCCAGTAAGGTGGGCCTGACTGCAGCTTTCTTTCGGTAGCTATCTCTTGGACGGCTTGGTTGATTCCTAGGCCGAGCGGCCCGGCTATGTTGTAGACCGCTACAGCCCCCTGTTCATACATCGGCTTGGCTGCCGCGTAGCCCTTTGTTATATCGCTGAACGTGCCCGTGTAAGTCCACAGCACACGGCCTTTGTACCAGCATCCCTTCCCAGCCGGACAGTACAAACCTCTATCCCAGCTAGGGCCGGAGCCGTACCTTCCATCCTCACCTATTATTGGTGCCCGCTTCCCGAACCTCTGCTCATACCATTTAAGCCCCCAGTCACATCCCCATTTGTAGCCGATCTCAAACTTCCACAGAACCGGTATTTCGATGCCGAAGACTCCGCCGATGTAAGGGTATCTGCCTCCATGCTCGTTGTAGTGGGCTGCAACTAGACATCCCAAAGCTCCCACCACCGCACTGCCCTTATGTTCCTCGTACACAATGTCCAGCATGTTTGGTAGAGGTTTGCCCAGATTCTGAACAGCCAGTGCTTGTGTAAATGTGTCTATTCCGGCAAAGTTTTTATCGGGGTATTTTTGCGCAACCTGAAGCAACGCCTCGCTGAGAAGGAAGCCCACACCCACGATGAGTTTTACGTTTGGGTCTTTTGCTGCTGTCTCAAGGTTTGGAACATAGTCAGCCTCTGTCTTGCTTATAAGCTCGACCATCTGGACCCCGAAGTCCTTAACCGCTTCATCACCTCCTTTAAACGCCATATCATTAAACGAAAGATCACCTCTCCCACCTATGTCTGAAACAACAGCTATCTTAACAGTACCGGGCGATATCGGTCTCTCCACTGTTACGGTTGATGTTACTACACTGGTTGTTGTGACAGTGCGCTCAACACCTGTCCCTCCAACAGTAACCGTTGAGGTTACTGTCGTAGTTGAGACCTGCACAGAAGCTGGTTGAAGCCATCCAACACCGCCGACGACGAGGGCCACGACGAACAAAACCACAAGAATGGACTCCAACCTGGTCAATCCTTTTCCATTCATCTGCAGTTTCGTAAATGTAAAACAACATATATAAACATTTATCCAACAACTAGGCTGTTTCCAAAAAATTATTTTGTACACAGAACACGCAACGAATGCCGAGTATTAATCATCTTAGGCGTTTGACGACGGCCATTAGCTTCTTCACCCTCTCCATTTCTACCGGGTTCCAAAACTTTCCGTCCTTACGCATATAAGACCCTACGATGGCTCCGTCGGCAGCCTTGAGAAGCTGCTCGGCGTTTTCGGGGTTAAGCCCGCTACCTATAAGCACGGGAAGAAATGTGGCCTGCTTCGCCCTAACTACCCTCTCTAGAGGAGTCTCAGACCCGGTCCTAGCACCCGAAACTATTACAGCATCAGCGTCAAAAAACTCTACGTCAGCAACCTGTTCCTCAAAGGGTCTATCACTGATGATGAAGTGGCTTCCATGCTTTACATGAACATCTGCAAATATTTTTATGTCCATTGCCCTAAGGTTGCTTCTATATCGGAGGGCCTGTGGTGCTATGGCCTCGACGAAGCCCTCGTCAGCTATGTAGGCGTTAGCCCATTCGGCGGCCCTAATCCACCTACCCCCTCCGGCTAGACAGGCTGCTATGGCAGGTATAGCCCCGTTAGCTAGGCAGCAAACACCTACAGGCATTCCAGTTGCCTTCCGCACCTCCTTCACAACAACGGCTAGTATAGCGGTTGTTTCATGTCCGATAGATTCGGGTTTAAGGTATGGGTAGTCCCCTATGTTTTCAACCTGCAGGCCGTCGACTTCGCCACTTTTCAGCAGCTCGGCATCATGCAACGCATACTCAATTATGTCCTCCATCGACATTCCAGAATATCGTGGGGAACCAGGAAGGGGCGGGAGGTGTATCATTGCGATGATTGGTTTGGGTTCTTGAAGAGTTCTTTTAAGGCATTAGGTTTTATGGGTATTATGGGCTGTGGCATGGTTTCTTTTGTTTATGCGGGTAAAAAAACATTATTGGATATCAAGATTCTCAATTCTCCCCCCTACTGTAGTCGATGCCAGAGCCCCCAGTTTGACAGCCGTCTCACCACATTTCAAAGGTGGAGACCCTCTAACGAGTTCGTATATGAATCCTGCTGCAAACGCATCTCCAGCACCTGTGGTATCCACAGCCTTAACAGAAACCGCGGGAATCTTTAACACACCTCCAGATACGGATGTTATCTCACAACCTCCTGCACCTTTCTTGAGCACAACCATACATCCCAGCCGTGAAGCCAGCTCTGATAATGTTTTGACACGGCTATGTTGTGACAATTCCTTAAACTCGTGGGTGTTTATGAATAGATAGTCAAGCAGACTCGTTAGACTGTCTAGAATGGCGGGGCTTTTAGCAAGTGGTATGCACATGTCTATGGTAACTAGGTAATCTCCACGCTTCTCCAGCAGCTTGAACGCTGTGTTTTTCTGCTCTCCTTCAAGGAGGCTGTAGCCAGAAATATGCAGTAGCGAGATAGTGTCTAGGAATTCTGTCTTAAGGATACTATGTCTCAAGTACTTGTTTGCACCTCTGTACGTCAGCATAGTTCTCTCTCCTAATTCTGTGACGACCACATACACCACGCCCGAAGGCTCCATTTCCGTCTGCTGAATATGTGATATATCGACTTGGACTGCGGCCAAACCTTCTGTTAGTGCTGCGCCTACGGGATCTCTGCCTACACAGCCTATCATTAACGTAGAAACTCCCAGTAGGGAGAGTGTATGTGCTATGTTAGCCCCAGAGCCCCCATGCCTAATAATCGCTTTCTCAGCTATGTCCTCGCCGCCCTCAGTAGGAAAGCTGGTGTGAAAGGCTATTATGTCTAGGTTTATGTCACCCAACACCGCGACTTGATTCCTCCGCAACCCCGCGTTGAGTTGTACAAATCTAATTTGAAAGCTTTACTACCACAACCTAGGCATTTCATGTGCTCTGATTTAGGAATAGGAAAAAGGCGCGTTTTTCCCGATTCACTTTCTAAGCCTTTTGACAACATCCATGACCTGCTTCACCCTTTTAACATCTACAGGGTTTGATAGAATCCCATGCCGCTTGAAATATGTTCCAATTATGGCTCCGTCAGCGATAGATAAAAGCTTCTCCGCATTCGACGGGTTTACACCACTCCCCACCAGTACAGGCCTAGTAGCAGCATGCTTCACCTCAACAACCCTATCTTTAGAGACCTCTCCTCCAGTCCTAGCGCCTGAGATAACAACAACATCTGCACCCATCTCCTCAACACGTCGCACATGGTATTCAACAGATAGATCTGAGACAATTAAGTGGCTTCCATGTTTAACTAGAACGTCAGCGAACAGCCTGACACCTATATTGTGAGATGACCTTAGTTTTTCTGCATACGCAGCTTCAGCCTCGACGTACCCCTCATCCGCAATGTATGCAAGGTTATACATGTTTACCCTGACCCAGCTAGCACTTGAAGCCAAGGCCGCAGACAGAGATTCAATAGCGCCGTTGGCCAGCACAAATACACCCACAGGTAGTCCCACTACCCGCCGTACCTTGCGTGCTACAACAGCCACCAATGCAGAAGCCTCTAAACCTATTTGGCCTGGCTTCATGAAAGGCCTGTCGCCTATATTTTCTACCTGCAAACCATCAACCCCGCCGTCCTTTAAAGCCTCAGCGTCCCTTAAGGCAGATTCGACGATATTCTCAACTGTTTGGTCTGAATAACCCGGCGCGGAGGGCAGCGGCGGCAAATGCACCATACCTATTACGGGTTTAGGGCAGCCAAAAATATCGATGAGTACGTCGGACACACCCATCGGTCCTTTCTAGCAACTGCCCGCAAATAAACACATTCCATTAGATAGTTTTCCCCTAACAAGATAGGAGGAGAGAAGAATAGTAAGTGTTGTAGAATTAACGCCCGGTTATAAAGACGCTGAAAGAGGTGGTTAGATGGAGGCGCGCATGTTATAGGCTTCCAATAGCAGCTGGTGTCCATAGTGACATTTGGCCGCTGACCCCATGTGGAGCCCATCTTTGTATTAGTCCCTGGCTAGGGTGAGCTGTTTCGTCTCTAAGCTTTCAGACTTCAAAATAGCGACATATCCGTCTCGGCCATCGATGAAGTTGACGTTTTCACTCATCTTGCGTAGGTTTTCTCTGATTGTGCTCGATACATAGCCTTTAGCATGCTGTGTCTCGAACAGGACGGGCTCGTAATATTTCCATTTTGCAGAGCTATCTTTTTCCACCACGTATGCTCCTGCGAGAAGCATTGGCCCCATCGTCGGTGAGTTGAGTAAAACAAGTATGTCTAGCGCCGACTTCACATAATTCTTGCGTACTGCTTCTGTGATAGTTTCCTCTAAGACTTTCGGGAAGTCGTTGTAGAAGACGCCTTCGGCGCGGTGGGTTAGGAGTTTGAGGAAGATGTGTGAGTCTGTGTATAGGCTTGTGTTTGGCAGCCCTAGCTCTTGCGCTATAGATTCCTTTAACACTCCGCCGTTATGGCATAGGTATAGCTCCGCTATTTCGGGCCCGTCTACGGTGTTTATAAGCAGCTCCTCCCTGAACGGGTGTGCTGCAGCGAATCCACGAGGCTCACCGCGCGTCCTCCTAGAATGGAAAACTACAACTCCTTCAGTGAAACCATCAACGCCGTCCAGAAACCTTTTAACAGTATGGCTGAGGGCCTCGAGATTCGCCTCGCATGCCTCCTCACCCGACATCGCCGGCATGGCGTCAAACCTCTCATGCAAAACCACCCAAGCACCATGTCTTTTCAATACGGCGACATAGCCATAGCCATGACAGTGCCTACCATCCCCCGCAATTTCCCTTAGATAGATATCATCCCGGGAAGCATCCACAAAAGCCGTCAAGACCTTCCTAACAACGGGGATGCCGCCGGCACGGAAGGCGAGCCCAACCATCCTACACATGTCTGTAACACTGCAATCCTCCCCTTAAAACATTTAGCCATTATACTGCCAGCTCAGCAGCATAGTAAACGCCGAGAGCACGTCAAGTTACTGGGAACAAAAAGCAGACAAAAGTTATGAAAACACGACTCTCCCAACCAAATATTTTTAGTTCAGTCCTGGCTCGGTGACGGTGTGTTGTGTTTGATGTATTAGCTCTTCAAGTTTAGCACATATGTATCGTACTACGGGTCGCCGGGTTGCAAGCCGAGTTTCTGCTTAAAGGCTAATAGAGTTGTTGCATAGCCTTTTTCACCTTACTGCTCTACTGTTGACTTAATTTACAAAGCCTTATCCCAGGGACATGCCTGTGTCGACACTAACCATCTCTAAGCTGTTGACAGCAGGTATTCTATGCAGATTTTACCTCTTGAGCTTACTGTTAAACACAATGCTGCCTTCATACATCAATTTCTCGAGCTTCCTCCAAGAGGTGCCATGGATTTGCTGCATACACGTCTTCGAAGATACTGTGTGGATGTGGTGGTGGCATTTTTTCGACCTCTTCCACTTTTAACGCAACTTGCTGCTCACACTGTTTCCAGAGTGCTTTGTCGCGCTCTTCATCCCACACTCCCATTTGTTCAAGCATTTTACGGCATAGTATTATAGGGTCGTGTTGACGCCATCTATCGACTTCTGCTTGGTGACGGTACCGCTTGGGGTCGTCAGCAGTTGAATGAGGTGCAAGCCTGTAGGTAAATGCTTCTATTAAGGTAGGTCCACCTCCATCCCGCGCTTTCTCCACAGACCTCAGCACGGTTTGATAAACGGTCAGCACATCATTTCCATCTATCCTGAGACCCTCTACTCCGTAGGCTTCTGCCTTAACCGCTATGCTCTCTGAGGCCGTCTGCCTTTCTATTGGGACGGAGATGGCGTACTGGTTGTTCTGACACACGTAAACGATCGGTGCTTTGAAAACTCCGGCGAAGTCCTTCGTGGAAGTCGCCTTTAGAGGTTGCACCGTCCCCGAAGAATGCAAGCACCACGGTCTTTTCTCCCCGGTATTTTGACGCCAAGGCGAAGCCCGTAGAGGTGCATAGATGTGCTGCGACAGGGCCCGGGCCCGTCACTATTCGATATCTTCTGTCACCGAACAGCAGTACCTCATGCCCCTTTAGCGGATCAAGGGTTGTTACCAGCTGACGTGCAATGAGGATTTCAATAGGGACGCCGCGGGCTATGTATGCACCAGTCTCCCTGTATGTTGGAAATATCCAGTCTGTTTCCTTCAGGGCTGTGGCGGCTCCCACGGCTACAGCTTCCTGTCCCTCGGAGGAGGTGTAGGCTGCAACACGTCCTATTCTCTGTAGTCTAACCATCATGTTGTCCAGGCAACGGGCTAACACCATGCATTCATACATTTTCAATAGTAAGCCTGCTTCCATTTTACACGACCGTAGAACAAAGCAACTTAATAGTTGTTTCGCATGGCAACGGGCAGGTTTATTTCTCGGCACTCATGAGCTTTTTGGAGCTGTCGCTGTAGCGGGATGTTACGAGTAACCGACAAATATATGGTTAAAACATGATGGTGTGGTGGTTTGTTGCTTTTCTATCCATGAGTTGGTTCAGTAGCTTCGTTGCAAAATGAGTCTTAAAGCCATACAAAACGGATAGATAATGGTGCCTGCCTTACATAAACATATAAAGCTGTAGCCTAGGAAGGAGACTCTGTGAGAGCAGGAATAAGCTTCGGAGCCCTCTATGCAGATCCGTCAACAATTTTACAGTACATTTTGGAGGCGGAAAAATTAGGATATGACTACGTTTTCCTACCTGATTCTCAGACGATTTACCGCGACCCGTTCCCCATATTGGGTTCGGCAGCGGTGCAAACAAAAAATATAGTGTTGGGGACGATGGTTTCCTCGGTTGTAACTAGGCATCCATCTGTTTTAGCGAGTGCTTTCCACACAGTCTATGAGTTAAGTGCTGGGCGGGCTATCTTTATCTTGGGTAGAGGAGACAGCTCCGTGAGACGAGTTGGTAAACAACCGGTAGAAGTAACTGTTTTCGCCGATAAAGTTAATGAGGTTAAACAGTATTTAAGGGGCAGCTCTACGCCAGACAATTTCCGCATCCGCTATGCTTCCCATGACGTGCCTATACTCATCATGGCTACGGGTGAAAAAATGTTAAGGATGGCTGGATGGTTAGGTGATGGGGCGGCCGTTTTTGTTGGACCAACACTGGCCAACTGGGCTTTGACCCAAATCCAGAAGGGCGCGCAAGAGGCAGGTGTTGATATTCGAGGACGCCTTTATTTATTCACCAGCTTCTGTTCGATACATGACGATGGGGCGGAGGCCATTGCGTATGTAAAGCCTGCCGTAACATGGTATTGTGTGAACTCCCCCGCGCTTGTTAAAAGCCTAAACATAAACATACCGGGCGATTTCTGGAAAAATATCGAGAGGTTCAAGGAAAATTACGCCAGATACGATTTTGTCCATGAGCAACAGTGGAGGAAAGCTGTTGAGGAGTCATCATTCATACCTGATAAGCTTGCCTCCGCCCTTGCATTAGCCGGAACCACTGAGGATGTGTTAGATAGGCTAAAGCATGTAGCAAAAAGTTTCCGGGAAGTAGTGATTAGGCCAGTAAATCCCCATGGATGGTATGAAGTTTTTAGGAGATTTGCTGAGGAAATAATTCCCAAAATTAAACCTTTATAAACTATCTCTGTCTCACCTGTGTGAATTGACGGTAAAAGTTGGGAAAGTTCTTACGCTTGAGGACCTAGCAAAAGCAGCTCATCCAGCATACCCTTACATGCTTCCCGAAGCTCTACCAATAAGCGAAGACGAGGCCTACAAGCATTTGCAGGGCGCTGTCGACATGCATGTACATGGTGCACCAACAGGGTGGATGCCAAACAGGCCATCGATGCTGCAGACATCCAAAGAGGCATCCATCGCCAAAATGAGGGCATTAGTTTTCAAAGATCATTACTACATGACAAGCCCAGTTGCTAAGGTCATTCAGGAGGCGTTGAACGAGTGGTGCGCCAACAAAGATGTGCCACCTGTAGAAGTCTATGGTGGTGTTACTCTCAACTATGCTGTCGGGGGGCTGAACCCGGCGGTAGTGAAAACAGCACTGAAAGGTGATTTCAAGGAAAAGACAAAAGTTATTTGGATGCCGAGCATAGACTCAGACTTAACCAGGCGGGCAGCAAACCTGGGTGAGGGTATCACAATAATTGAAAACGGCCGTTTAAAAAATGAAGTAAAACAAATTGTGGGGTATGTGGCATCATCAGACCAAAAAGTAGCCATAGAAACATCCCATCTCTATTACCACGAAATACTTGCTCTTGCGGATGAGTGTGAAAAACAGGGGGTCGACCTGGTCGTGACGCACGCAAACCAAGAGCTGACGCTTCTCACTGTCGAGGAAGCATTGGAGCTAGTTGGCAGAAAGGCTTGGATACAGATAGCGATAATCTCTATGCTGGGAACACCTTTGGCGGCCCCAGGCTGGGTCGTCAACTACCATCACAGCATAGAACTTTTGAAAGCGGTCGGCCCTGACAGGGTAATACTCTGCACTGATGCGGGGCAAACGGGAGCAAAACCTGTTGAATACTTCAAGAACGGGGTGTGGAGCCTTTTAACCCGTGATATTGGTTCAGACATAGTTGTCAAGATTTCGCGGGATAACCCTATGAAAGTTTTAGGGCTTAGATGAAGGGTCTGGATGGCTTGAAGCCAGCCTTTAACCCGTCGAAGGCGTTCCCCACACCTCTGGCTTTTAAAACATACCTCTGTATTCGTTGGGTTGGTGTCTTCGGAAGCTCCTCAACGATTTCAATGTAACGCGGCACCATATAGTACGGTAGCCGCTTGTCGCACCAGCTCAAGAACTCCAAGAAGTCAAGACGTGCACCGGGTTTGAGTTTGACATATATTTTTACATCTTCGTCACCCACCTCTGATGGCACACCAACTGCAGCAGACTCCAACACAGCAGGATGTTCGTTTACCACACTCTCAACCATATATGGAGATATATTCTCACCCCTCCTCCTGATCGACTCCTTAATGCGGCCCACTATGTAGAAGAAACCATCCTCATCTCTGTAGAATAAGTCGCCTGTGTGGAACCACAGGTTACGCCAAGCCGTAACCGTTTCCTGGGGTTTTTTATAGTATTCAAGCATCATGACAAAGGGTTTCTTCGGCCTTATCAATAGCTGGCCCACCTTGCCTGGTGGAAGCTCATGGTCGTTTTCGTCAGCCACAATCATCTCAAAATATGGTAAGGGTTTTCCCACAGAACCTTGTCTGACTAGATTTCCGCGATTAAATATGGCTATGGCACACGTTTCCGTCATCCCGTAACCCTCCAACACTTTTACTCCAAACCTTTTTTCAAACAAGGCCCATGTCTCTTTCGACGCTCCACCAGTCATGGCTACCCTAACGTTATGTCCTCTGTCACTCTCTCCCTCGAGTGTTTTAATCAGTATGTTAATCATTGAGCTGATTAAAAAGATAACTGACGCCCTGTAATTAGCTGCGTTAACCCAGAATTTAGAGGCGTGAAACCATGCGTCAAAGGCCGCTGTCAAGTCATTCAACAGCGCGGGTAAAACGATTTGGAGCTGGCCGCTTGTGTGGAAGAAGGGCACGGTGCTGTAAAAAACATCGCCTTCACGCGCCTCAGCTATCTCAGCATTCATTAAAGCAGTATTGATATAAGCGTTGTGAGGAAGCACAACGCCCTTCGGCTCCCCTGTCGTCCCCGACGTATACATAATTGTGGCAGGGTCTGATGGCGACACCTTTTCAAAACCGTTTAATGGCTTAGAATTTAAAAGCTCTTTAATACTTATGAAATCTAAAGCGTCGCCATCCGTCACATTATGAACTACATTTCTGAGGGAAGTTTTTACCTCATTGTATGCAGGCAGTACCTGTTTACTGACTACGGCTACTTTTGCATCCGAATCATTTATCTGATAAGACAGTAACGGCCCTTTTAACGCAGTATTCAGGGGAACAGCTACCGCTCCTATTTTCATTATCCCAAACCAGATGTATAAGAATTCAATGGAGTTGGGGAAAATAACAACGATTTTATCACCTTTTTCTACCCCAAGACCAAGGAGTCCTCGTGCAAATCTGGAGGCGAGTTCATTTAACTCCCAGTATGATAGATGTCTATCTTCATTTAGTATGGCTATTTTATCACCGTTTTTCCTTGCCTTGATTTCTGTTAAGCATGACAAGTCAGATATGTTTTCCTCTCTTTCATACATCTAATCCACCTAGCTGCTCAAAAAATTTAAGACGGCTGCGGCGAACTTTTCAGCCATTTGCTCAAGAAGTGCGACTGTACCGCCCTCTATTTCAACCACCGTGGCGTTAACAATATTTTCTCTCAGTTTATATAAATGAGGATGTGCGAAGGGATCGGCTGTACCAGCTATAAGTAAGGTGGGGCATCTGATCTTAGATAATTTATCCTCCATCTTATAGTTTGAGACCGCTATGTGTCCTTCGGCGGCGTTACGTCCAGCCTTAAGAGCGTCTATAATGAAGCGGTCAAGAATATCCGGTCTGTTTTTTGGGTAAAATTGTAGCCTATCGTTCCACAATTGAATCAAATGCGAGCCATCAACCCGTGATTCATATGAGTCTATGACTCTCTTGTCACGCCGTTTCTCCCTCTCCTTCTCGTCGATGTAGGGACAGCCTGATAAAACCAGTTTCTCAACCTTGGAGGGAAACGATGCAGCAACCTCAACCGCGATCACGGCTCCCGTGTGATGACCTATCAGGGAAAAACGCTGTAGGTTGAGTGCGGATGTAAACTGTACTACACCTGACGCCAGCCTCTCGATGGTCATTTCGCCTTCAAACCTATAGGAGTCTCCGAAACCTATGCTGTCCATCGCAATGGCCCAAAATTTTGAACCGACTAGGGGGAGAACCTCCAGATATTCATCCGATGAACGTGGAGTCTGATGCAGCATAATAACAGGTTTACCTGCACCACAGCTTCTGAAATGTATCTGACCATTTTCTGTGTCTACAAACCCTCTTCTTATCTTCATTGCTTTTTTAATGTTGGGAAAACTATATATTTATCTATTACGGTTGAAGTTCGTTATGGCTGAGAAAACA
>Ga0079992_127778_pt1 | contig 95050 bp, 92 predicted proteins | sample FaiFalFF_MnMetaG_3_FD_69197 | JGI IMG/M metagenome (GOLD analysis project Ga0079992, IMG submission 69197) | Freshwater microbial communities from Yellowstone National Park, Wyoming, USA - Fairy Falls B (FF_Mn_B) MetaG (SPADES assembly) (version 2) | ecosystem: Environmental > Aquatic >...
CCCCTGCGGACGGAGGACCTGGAGGCAGCCCGCCGGCAGGCGGAGCTGGTGCTCCGGGAAAAGGGCGTCCGGCCACCGGCCCTCCCCTTCGCCCGGTGGCTGGTGGAGCGGGCCCTGCGGCCGAACCTGGTGGTGGACGAGGCCCAGACCCGGCGCGCCCGGGAGGCGGCCCGGGCCGGGGTGGAACCGGTCCGGGTGCGGGTGCTCAAGGACGAAGTGGTGGTCCGCCGCGGGGAGGTGGTGACCCCGGAACACGTGCAGAAGCTGCAGGCCCTGGGCCTGGCGGGCAGCCCGTGGCAGTGGGAGAAGGTGGTAGGGACCGGGCTCCTCGTGGGCCTGCTGGTGGCGATCCTGGGGGCGTACCTGGCGCGTTTCCAACCCGAGGTGTGGCAGAGCCCGAAGCTGCTGGGACTTTTGGGGCTGCTGGTCTGGTTGGGAGCAGCCGGTACCCGCCTGGTGGCCGCCACCCTGCACCCTCTCCTCTTGCCCGCGGCCTCCGTCACCATGCTGTTGTCCGTGCTCCTGAACGCGAAGGTGGCGGTGTTCGCCGCAGGCATCCTGGCGGTCCTGGCCGGCACCCTGGGCTCCCAGGACCTGCGTCTGGCCGCGGTGGCGTACACGGGGGCCCTGGTGGCGGTGTTCAGCGTCCGCCGGATCCAACGGCGCACGGATCTCGCGTACGCGGGGCTGGTGGTGGGGTTCGCCAACGCCGCGGCCAGTCTGGCGTCTGACCTGCTTGCGGGCACTCCCCTGTGGGAGGCGGCCTTGAACGCGGGGGTGGGGGTGACGGGTGGCGTGCTGTGCGGGGTGTTGGCCACGGGTGCGCTCCCGTACCTGGAGGACCTGTTCGGCTTGGTCACGCCCATCAAGCTGCTGGAGCTCAGCAACCCCAGCCACCCCCTCCTCCGGAGGCTGCAGCTGGAGGCCCCGGGCACCTACCACCACACCCTGATGGTGGCCAACCTGGCGGAGGCCGCGGCGGAGGCGGTGGGCGCCGACCCCCTCCTGGCACGGGTGGGCACCTACTACCACGACGTGGGAAAGCTGCGGAGGCCCGGTTTCTTCGTGGAGAACCAGGTGGGCGGCCACAACCCCCACGACCGGATGGCACCCAGCCTGAGCGCCCTGGCGGTCGCGGCCCACGTGCGGGACGGGCTGGAGCTGGCGCGTCAGTACAAGCTGCCCCAGGTGGTGGCGGACTTCATCCCGCAGCACCACGGCACCACCCTGATGGCCTACTTCTACCACCGCGCGGTGGAGCAACAACAGGGCCCCGTGGACCCGGAGGCGTTCCGGTACGAGGGCCCCAAGCCGCGGAGCCGGGAGGCCGCCATCGTAATGCTGGCGGACGGGGTGGAGGCCGCGGCCCGGTCCATCCAGAACCCCACCCCGGAGCGCATCCGCGAGGTGGTCCGCCGCATCGTGCACGAGCGGCTAGAGGACGGGCAGCTGGACGAGTGCGACCTGACCTTCCGGGACCTGGAACGGATCAGCCAGGTGTTCACGCGGCTGTTGGTCTCCATGTTCCACCCCCGGCTGGAGTACCCGGAGGTGAGCCTTGAGGCGCACCGCCGCAGGCGCCAACGCGGTGTCGGTGCGTTGCCTGTGCGCCGTCGCTAGACCACCCCGGAAGTCGCCGCGCGACTTTCGGGGACCCCGGTCCGTCCCCCTGGAGGGGTGGTTCGGACAAGCTCCCGGGGACCTGTCCCGCCACGGCCCCCCCACAGCAGCAAGGTCCCCAACAAGCGCCACGTGGCCCTCGGGGTGGCCTCCACGCGCGTCCGTCCGCAAGCTCGCCCAGGGTGTCCGGCGGGCGGTGCGCTTGGTCCTGCAGTCCGCAGGGACGTCCGGACCCGGGGAGGTCAGCGTGGTGCTGGCGGACGACGCCACCGTACGGGCCTTGAACCGCACCTACCGCGGACGCGACCGCACCACGGACGTGCTGGCCTTCCCGCAAGGCGGGGAAGGAGGGCTTCTGGGGGACGTGGTGATCTCCCTGCCGCAGGCTGCCCGCCAGGCCCGCAGGGTGGGCCACTCGCTGGCGCGGGAGGTGGCCTTGTTGGCCATCCACGGTACCCTCCACCTGTTGGGCTACGAAGACGAGACCGCCCGGGGGCGCAAGAGGATGTGGGAAGCACAGGACCGCCTCCTGCGCCTGTGGGACCGCGGAAAGCGCCGGGCCGAGGAGGCTTCGGGCAAACGCCTGCGGGTCCAGAGGTCGGGGGAACCGGCGTGAACCGCGGGTCCTCTGCCGGGGGTGCCGCGGGCCGGGCTGGCCCGAAACCCCACGGGCGCGGTCTGGTGGAGGCCTTCCGCGCCGCGGGCTGCGGCCTGCAGCACGCCCTCCACACCCAGCGGAACCTGCGCGTCCAGTGCGGCCTGGCCGCGGTGGCCCTGGGTGCAGGCCTCGTCCTCAGGGTGCCCGGGACGGAGATGGCCGTGCTGGTGCTGGCGTGCGGGCTCGTCCTGGGCCTGGAGCTGGTGAACACCGGGGTGGAGGCCTTGGTGGACGGGCTCTGGCCCCACCCCTCGGAGGTGGCCCGCAGGGTGAAGGACACCGCGGCAGCCGCGGTGGTGGTGGCGGCGGCGTGCGCGGCGGGAGCAGGGGTCCTGATCCTGGGCCCCACCCTGCTGGTCCGGCTCGGCGTGAGCGGCAGCTGGTTGCCCGCGGCGGTGGCGGGGCTGGGGGTGCTGGCGGCTTCCGCGGGAGCCGGCTGGCGGTGGCGCGCCGGTTCCCCTCCGGTTGAGGCTGCGCCGCCGGGGGTGGTAAAATCCGGTCCGCGGGGTCGTTAGACCGCCGCCCCCACCTGTCCACGGTGGGACCCGGGAGGAAGGCTTTCCGTGGAAGATCCGGGCAGTAGCCTGGGACGGTACTTGCTGTTCGCCGTCCTGGCCGGGGTAGCTGCCTTTTTCTCCCTCGCTGAGGTGGCGCTGCCGCGCGCCAACCGCCAGCGCCTCCGCCAGCTTTCGGACCAGGGCCACCTGCGGGCCGCGGTGGCCTTGCGCTTGGTGGAGTCCCCTGCGCGGGTCCTGACGACCCTGCGGGCCGGCCACGTGCTGGCAGGGCTGGCAGCGGCGGCGGTGCTGGCCGCGGAACTGGCCCCCCGGTGGGGAGCATGGGGCGTGTGGGTGGCCGTGGCGGTGGCGGCGCCCGTGCTGCTGGTGGCGGAGGCTGTTCCCCGGGCTGCGGCCTCTCGGGCTCCGGAGGCCGCAGCCCTGTGGTGCGCCCTGCCCGCGCGGGCGGCCACCTGGCTGTTGGCTCCCGTAGTAGCCGCGGTGGGGATCCTGGCCCGGGCCGTGGGCTGGCCCCTGGGTCTGCGGGTGGCCTGGCAAGCGCCCCTGGCACAGGACGAGGAACTGGAGCTGCTGGCCCGTATGGGGGAGGCGGAGGGCAGGCTGGAGGAAGGCGAGCGCGAGATGATCCACTCCATCTTCGAGTTCCGGGAGACCCTGGTGCGGGAGATCATGGTCCCCCGGGTGGACGTGGTGGCCATCCGGCACGACGCGCGGCTGCCGGAGATCGTGGACCTGGTGCTGGAGGAAAGGCACTCCCGGATCCCCGTGTACCGGGAGACCATTGACCACATCGTGGGCGTGGTGTACGTGAAGGACCTGTTCCGTTACCTCCGGGACGGACAGACCGAGGTGACCGCGGCGGAGGTGATGCGCCCCGCGTACTACGTGCCGGAGACCAAGAAGGTGGACGAGCTGTTCCAGGAGATGCGGCAGAAGAAGGTCCACCTGGCCATCGTGGTGGACGAGTACGGGGGGACCGCGGGCCTGGTCACCATCGAGGACGTCCTGGAGGAGATCGTGGGGGAGATCCGGGACGAGTACGACGTGGAGGAACGGGAGCCCCTGGTGATGCTGGACGACCACACCGCCCTGGTGGACGCCCGGATGCACCTGGAGGAGGTCAACGAGCGGCTGGGCCTGGACCTGCCCGTGGGTGAAGTGGACACCCTCGGGGGGTTCGTGTACAGCCGCATGGGGCACGTACCCCAGCAGGGGGAGCAGATCACCCACGACGGCGTGGTGATCCGGGTAGAGGAGCTCGAAGGCCAGCGCATCGCCCGGCTGCGGGTGGAGAAGCTGAGCACGCAGCCCGCCCCCCGGCCGTGAAGACCCTGGACCGGGCCACGGTGGAAGCCCTGGTGGCAGCCGCGCGGCGGGCACGGCGGGCCGCGTACGCGCCGTACTCGCGGTTCCGGGTGGGGGCGGCGGTGCTGGACGACCAGGGCCGGGTACACACGGGCTGCAACGTGGAATGCGGGTCCTACGGTCTTTCCAACTGCGCGGAGCGGGTGGCCATCCAGAAGGCGGTGTCGGAGGGCGCGCGGCGGGTGGTGGCGGTGGCGGTGGCCGGCCCGGACGGGAGGGAGCTGACCCCGTGCGGCGCGTGCCGCCAGGTGATGGAGGAGTTCGGGACGCACTTCGTGGTGCTGGTTCAGCGGGGCCGGCCCAGGGTGTACGCCTTCCAGGACCTCCTGCCCTGGGCTTTCCACAGCCCGAGGGGCAAGCCTTAGGGTTGGCGCACCGGTCAGGCTTTGTCGCCCTCTTCGGCCCTCCCAACAGCGGGAAGTCCACCTTGCTGAACGCTTTGGTGGGCGCCAAGGTGGCCATCACCTCCCCCGTGCCGCAGACCACCCGGACACCCCTGCGAGGGATCCTCACCCTGCCGGACGCCCAGGTGGTGTTCGTGGACACCCCGGGGCTCCACCGGCCCCGGCACAAGCTGGGCGAGCACATGGTCCGGGGCGCCCGGAAGGTGCTGGAGGAGGTGGACCTGGCCTTGCTGGTCCTGGACGCCTCCCGGACCCCCGGCGAGGAAGCCGAGGCGGCCGCGGAAGCGGCGGGCAGGGTGCGGGTGCCCTTGCTCGTGGCCCTCAACAAACAGGATCTGGCCACGGAGGAGAGCCTCCAGACCTGGAGGCGCTGGCTGCAGGACCGACTCCGGCCGGAGGAGGTGCTGACCATCAGCGCCCTGCGGGGCGAGGGTTTGGACCGGTTGGTGGATTCCCTCGTCCAGCGGCTTCCGGAAGGCCCTCCGTACTTCTCCCCGGAGGACCTCACGGACCAGCCCCTGCAGGCCCTGGTGCGGGAGATCATCCGGGAGAAGGTCCTGGAGCTCACCCGGGAGGAGATCCCTCACGCGGTGGCGGTGGAGCTGGAGGAGTTCCGGAAGGCACCGGACCGGGAGGTGACCTACATCCGGGCCACCTTGCACGTGGAGCGGCCGTCCCAGAAGAAGATCCTGGTGGGCTCCGGCGGCCGGGTGGTGCGGGAGATCGGGCGCCGGGCGCGGCCGGAGATCGAGGCCTGGGTGGGCGGGCCCGTGTATCTCGACCTGTGGGTGAAGGTCAGCGAGGACTGGCGGCGCAAGGACGGGTTCCTCCGGCGGCTGTACCCGCAGGGGTAGACGCCGGAAGATCCGATCTTGGCGCCCTTTGGCTGCGGGGCCCTTCCGGAGCCTGCACCCGGGGCCGTCAGTACGCGCTCCAGCGGGCCTTGCGCAGCTCCCAAAGGTCCTCGTTGGCCTTGACCGCGCAGTACAGCCACACGAAGGGCGCCAGCAGCCCTCCGCTCAACAGCACCACCGCGGTCAGGGCGCAGAAGTGCGCCCACAGGCCCCGCCACAGGTACCAGAAGGGCCCCAGCAGGGCCGCGGCCCAGTTCCACGAGAGCCGGGGCGGGGGATTGTGGTCTCCCACGTCTGCCACCAGGTCGGCGCGGGGCCCCGGAGCCTCCGTGGACAGCTCCCGGTCTACCTCCTCCACGGCCTGACGCCAGACAGGCGCCGCCAGCTTCCACGCCACGTACAGGGCGGTCCCCATGAGGGCCAGGCCCAACAGCACTCCCACCGCTGCAGCCATGTACGCCTCCCGGAGGAAGGTCCGCACCCCATTGTGCACGAAGGCGGCGTGGCGGTCCAGGCCGGGCAGTGGCACCATGAGGGTGTGGTGCGGGTACGCCGGGTGTACGACCCCCCAGAGCCGGCAGATGGCTTCCGGGTGCTGGTGGACCGCCTTTGGCCCCGGGGACTGACCAAGGAAGCGGCACGGGTGGACCTGTGGGCCCGGGAGCTGGCCCCCAGCCACGGACTGCGGCGGTGGTTCGGCCACGACCCTTCTCGGTGGGAGGAGTTCCGGAGGCGCTACCGGGAGGAGTTGCAGCGCCCGGAGGTCCAGGAGGCCCTGGCGGAGCTGGTGAAACGGGCCCGCGGAGGAAACGTGACCTTGCTGTTCGGCGCCCGCGACGAACGGCACAACAACGCGGTGGTGCTGGCGGAGGTCCTGCGGGAGCGCCTGACACGGCGCGGCCCGCCTTGACCGGAGCGGGCCCCGAACCTAGAATCGCAGGTGGTTGGGCGGGTGCCCGAGCGGACAAAGGGGGCTGACTGTAGATCAGCTGGCGGAATGCCTTCGGAGGTTCGAATCCTTCCCCGCCCACCACGCTTCCGCAAGGAGGCGGCCTTTCCGGGCGGGAGTAGCTCAATGGTAGAGCCCCAGCCTTCCAAGCTGGTGGTGCGGGTTCGATTCCCGTCTCCCGCTCCAGCTTGCGCACCCGGCACGGCGGACCTCGGGGGGAGTCCATGCGGCCTCGGACAGCTCCGGAAGCCGGGCTCGGCGGGAGGGCTTTCCACGGCAGGCTGCTGGGCTGGCTCCTGGTCACGCTGAGCCTGGCCGCGGCGGCTGCCCACGCGGACGAGGCCGCCCTGCGCCGGGCGGTGTCCACTTTCTTCCAGGAGGCCCGCGTGCTGCGGTTGGACGCGGTCCCGGACCTGTACGAGGGGGGCTACGCCCGGGTGAGCGTGTACGCCGCGGGCGCCACCCTCACGGGAGGCTTCCGGGTGGACGAGGCGTGGGTGAAGCTCGTGGGGCCCAGTTTCAACCCCCAGGCCCTGCGGCGAGGGCAGTTCCAGCTGGACGGGGTCCGGGACACCGCCCTGCACATGCGGGTGAGCTTCCAGAGCCTCGAGCAGTACTTCTCCCAGCTCACGCCCGGCCAACGGGTCCGCCTGTGGAGCGACCGCGGCCTGGTGTACGGCCGGGGGACGGTCCCCCTGTGGGGCGCTTTTCTCCCGGTGGAGCTGCGGGGCACCTTCGCGGTGGACGGTGGGCCGGAGCTGTACTTCCGGGTGGACCGCCTGCGGGTGAACGGCCTGCCCGTGCCCGAAGCCGTGGTGAAGGAGCTGGAGCGGCGCTTCAACCCCGTGCTCACGCAGAAGGACTGGCCTGTGCGGTTCAAGCTCCGCGCCGTGGTGGTCAACACCGGCGACGTGGTGGTCTCCAGCCAGGCGGACGGCGTCTGCCGCTTCTGCGCCGAGGTGGCGGCGACTCCGTAGCCCCGCGTCCCCTCCCGGGACGGGGAGCCTGTCTTGTTGGAAGAGGGCCGTCCTCAGCCAGGGGTCTCGTGCGCCGCTCGCCTGTGGTAACGTAGGGGCGGTTTTGTCCGTGGCAGGAGGAGTGCGATGGCTTGTGTGCTGGACGGCCGAGCCTTGGCGGCGCGGGTCCACGAGGAAGTGCGCCGGGAGGTGGAGTCCTTCGTGTCCCGGCACGGGTGCGCTCCTGCCCTGGCCGCCATCCTGGTGGGGGAGGACCCCGCCTCGGCCCTGTACGTCCGCAACAAGGCCCGGGCCGCGGGCCAGGTGGGCATCCGGTCGGAGACCTTCCACTTGCCGGCCCGCACTTCCCAGGAAGAACTGCTGGACCTGGTGGACCGCCTCAACGCCCGAGAGGACGTGCACGGCATCCTGCCCCAACTGCCCCTGCCGGAACACCTGGACCCGGAGGCGGTGTTCGAGCGGCTGGACCCCCGCAAGGACGTAGACGGGCTGAGCCCGTACAACGCGGGCCGCCTGAGCCTGGGACGGCCGCACCTGGTGCCGTGCACGCCCCTGGGGGTGCTGGAGTTGGTCCGCTCCACGGGGTTCCCCCTGAAGGGCGCGCGGGCGGTGGTGGTGGGCCGCAGTAACCTGGTGGGCAAGCCCACCGCCCTGTTGCTCTTGGCGGAGCACGCCACCGTGACCCTGTGCCACTCCCGCACCCGGGACCTGGCGGCCCACACCCGGGAGGCGGACGTCCTGGTGGCGGCGGTGGGCAGGCCGCACCTGGTCACCGCGGACATGGTGAAGCCCGGAGCGGTGGTGGTGGACGTGGGGATCACGCGGCAGGACGGGCGCATCGTGGGGGACGTGGACTTCGAGGGGGTGCGGGAGGTGGCGGGCTGGATCACCCCGGTGCCTGGCGGGGTGGGCCCCATGACCGTGGCCATGCTCCTGCGCAACACGGTGCGAGCTGCTCGTCTGCAGCTAGAAGGAGGCCGCGGGTGAGCGCCGCGTGGTCCTACCCCCAGGCCCTGGCGTGGCTGGACGGCCTGCTGAACTACGAACGCTCCGCAGTCCCCTACGCGCAGATCAAGTTGCAGCGGATGCACGCCTTGTTACGGCGCCTGGGGGACCCGCAGGACCGGCTCCGGACGGTGTTGGTGGCGGGCACCAAGGGCAAGGGCTCCACCGCGGCCATGCTGGTGTCCATCCTGCAGGCCCACGGCCAGCGGGTGGGCTTCTACTCCAAGCCGCACCTGTGGGACTACCGGGAGCGGATCCGCATCGGGGACGTCCTCGTGGCACCGGAACGGCTGGCCGGCCTGGTACAGGACACGGTCCCCGCGGTGGAAGCCGGGGCGCGGGACCCCTGGGGCAGGCCCACGTACTTCGAGGTGTCCGTGGCCCTGGCCCTCCGGTACTTTGTGGAAGAACGGGTAGACCGGGCGGTGTTGGAGGTGGGCATCGGGGGCCGGCTGGACGCCACCAACGCCTGTCACCCCGAACTCTCGGTCATCACCCCCATCTCCCACGACCACACCGACGTCCTCGGCCAGACCCTGCACGAGATCGCCCAGGAGAAGGCGGGCATCGTCCGCGCGGGAGGGCTGGTGGTGAGCGCCCCCCAGCTCCCCGAGGCGGACGCGGTGCTGGAGCGGGTGTGTCAGGAGCTGGGTGCGGCGCGGGTTCGGGTGGGGTCGGAGGTGCGATACCGGGTGGAGGCCAGCGACCTCCGCGGGGTCGAGCTCTCTGTGTGGACGGACCGCGGGGACTATGAGGAGCTGCAGGTGCCTCTCTTGGGCCGGCACCAGGCCACCAACGCCGCCCTGGCGGTGGCCGCGGCGGAGCGGTGGCTGGCCCGGGACGGTCAGGACCTGGACCCGGAACGGGTACGCGTCGGGCTGGGGGCCGTCCGGTGGCCTGCCCGCCAGGAACTGGTGGCGGAGCGGCCCTGGGTGGTGGTGGACGTGGCCCACAACCCGGCTTCCATGCAGGCCCTGCGGGGGACCTTGGACGAGCTGTTCTGCGGACGCCGGGTGGTCCTGGTGCTGGGGATGGTACGGGGCCACGAGGTGCGGCAGACCGCGCTGGCGGTGCTGCCCGCGGCAGACCACGTGGTGGTCACCACCCCGCAGCACGTACGGGCGGTGCCTGCGGCGGAGCTGGCGGAGGTTGTGCGCCCCGCCCACCCGCGGGTAGAGGTGGTGGAGGACTGCGAGGAGGCGGTGGCGCGGGCCCTGAGGCGGTGCGGGCCCGAGGACGTGCTGGTGGTGGCGGGCTCCTTCTTCGTGGCCGGGCCCGCGCGGAGGTGGCTCCTGGCACGCGCCCCCGCTGCGCCGGTATCCTAGGAACGTGTCCCGGAAAAACCCTGCAACGGAGGCAGACCGGGGTGGTGTAGGAGCGGCCGTGGGACACAGCCGCGGACCTCGGACGACACGCCTGTGTGGGTAGACCTCCTCGTAGAGCAGATCTGCCAGCAACGGACGGCGCCCTACGTGGTGAACGACGCGTGGACGCCCTCCGGGCCCGCCCACGTGGGTTCCCTGCGCGGGGTCATCCTGCACGACGCGGTGACCCGGGGGCTACGGGACCGCGGGCACCCCGTGGACTTCCTGTACGGCTTCGACGACTTCGACCCCCTGGACGGCATCCCTCCCTCGGTCCCCCGGGCGTTTTACGAACCTCACCTGGGCCGCCCCCTCTGCCAGGTGCCCTGGCACGAGGGAGCAGGGAGTTTCGCAGACCACTTCGCCGCGGAGTTCGAAAGCGTCTTCCGAGCCGTGGGGTGCGGGCCCCGCACCTACCGGACCAGCGAGCTGTACCGGCGGGGGGAGTTCGACTTCGCCCTGCGGCTGGCCCTGGACCGCGCCGCGGAGATCGTGGCCATCGAGCGGGAGATCACCGGGAGCCGGCGGGCGGAGCGTCACCCGGTGCAGGTCCTCTGCGAGGAGTGCGGGAGGATCGGTACCACCGTGGTGTTGCGCTGGGACGGAGAGCAGGTGGAGTACGAGTGCAGGCCGGACAAGGTGACGTGGGCCCGGGGCTGCGGTCACCGCGGCCGCCGGTCTCCCTTCCGCGGAGGGGCCAAGCTCACGTACCGCACGGAGTGGGCGGCCAAGTGGGCCCTGTTCGGGGTGAAGGTGGAAGGGGCGGGCAAGGACCACATGACCCGCGGCGGCAGCCACGACACCGCGTCCGCGGTGGCCCGCCGCGTCTTCGGGGTGTCCGTGCCCTTCCCCATCCCGTACGAGTTCTTCCTGGTGGGCGGGAGGAAGATGGCCAGCAGCCGGGGTGGGGTGTCCGCGCGGGAGCTGTTGGAGGTCCTGCGGCCCGAGCTGGTGCGGTTCCTGGTGGTGCGGGCGTACTACCGCACCGCCATCGACTTCGACCCCGGAGGGGAGACGATCCCGCGCCTGTACGACGAGTACGACCGGGCCGCGGCCGCGTACTTCGGGGAGTTGCCTGCCCGCACCCCGGGAGAGGAACAGGACGTCCGGGACCTGGCCCGGACCTTCTACTACGCGTGGCTGAAGCCGGAGCCGCCCCGCCCCTTCGTCCGGCCACGGTTCTCCAAGGTGGCCTTCTGGGTCCAGATGCCCCACGTGCGGGTGGAGGAGCTGGTGCAGCGGGAAAAGGGAGCCCCCCTCTCGGACGCGGACCGGGAGGAGCTAGCGGCCCGGGTGCAGGACGCCCGGCGGTGGCTGGCCCGTTGGGCGCCTGCCTGGTACCACATCGCGGTCCGCCACGAGTTACCTCCGGAGGTGGACCGTCTCAGCCCCCGCCAGCGGGAGCTGTTGCGGCGGCTGGCCCGCCGGCTACAGACGGAGGCCGTGGACCCGGAGAAGGTCCAGGCGGCCATCTTCGCCCTGCGTTCGGAGCTGGGGCTGTCTGCCCAGGAAGCCTTCGGGGCGGTGTACGTGGCCTTCCTGGGGAAGGACCACGGCCCCCAGGCCGGATCCCTGCTGGCGGCCCTGGACCGGGACTTCGTGGTACGCCGGCTGTACGAAGCGAGCGGGGAGCCGGTGTCCCATGCTCCGTAGGACCCGAGCCCGCCAGGGAGCCTGCGTGGTGGTGTGCACCGCGCGGCTGGAGCCCCACCACGCCCAGGCCATCCGGGGGTGTGACCCCGCGGTGGAGGTCCGGGTGGTACGGCGGGACGAGGCCCTGCCGTACCTGGAGGACGCGGAAGTCCTGCTGAGCTGGATGGTGCCGGACGCGTGGGTGGAACACGCCAAGCGCCTGCGGTGGGTGCACGTGACCTCCGCGGGGGTGGACCACCTGTGGGGAGGGGCCCTCTGGCGCTCCGGGGTAACCATCACCAACAGCCGGGGCGTGCACGCCACCCCCCTGGCGGAGCACGTGCTGGGTTGGCTGCTCATGTTCGCCCGCAACCTGCACGTCCACCTGGAGCACCAGCGCCACCGCCGCTGGCAGCGGGAGGAAGGGGGCCAGCTGGCCGGGACCACCGTGGGGATTTTGGGCCTCGGCGCGGTGGGGCGGGCGGTGGCCCGGCTGTGCAAGGCCTGCGGGGCGCGGGTGGTGGGGATGCGGCGGAGGCCGCAGCCGGTGCCCCACGTGGACCGGGTGGTAGGGCCGGAGGGGCTGCGGGAGGTCCTGGAGAGCTCCGACTACGTGGTCCTCACGTTACCCCTGGTCCCCTCCACCCGCGGGATCCTCGGCCGGCGGGAGCTGGAGTGGTTGAAGCCCGGGGCGGTGGTGGTGAACGTGGGCCGCGGGGGTCTGGTGGACGAGGGGGCCCTGGTGGAGGCCTTGCGGGAAGGCCGCCTGCGGGGTGCGGCGTTGGACACCTTCGCCGCGGAACCCCTTCCCCCCGACAGCCCCCTCTGGGAGCTGCCCAACGTGCTGATCAGCCCCCACGTGGCGGGCAGCTTCCACGGGTACATGGACCGGGTGGTGGAGCTGTTCTGCGAAAACCTCCGGAGGTACCTGGCGGGAGAGCCGCTGCAGAACGTGGTAGATAGGGAAGCAGGATACTGAGCAGGAGGACCTGCGGTGAAGACCTACCAGGCAGAGCGCATCCGGAACGTGGCGGTGGTGGGGCACGGGGGCGTGGGCAAGACCAGCTTGGTGGAGGCCCTGTTGTTCTCCGCGGGTGCCGTGGACCGGCTGGGCCGGGTGGACGAAGGCACGGCCACCACCGACTTCGACCCCGAGGAAGTCCGCCGGAAGATGACCATCAACGCCGCCACCGCCCCCGTGGAGTGGCGGGACCACAAGGTCAACCTGGTGGACACCCCCGGCTACCCCGACTTCGTGGGCGAGGCGTACGCGGCCCTGCGGGTGGCGGACGTGGCCCTGTTCGTGGTGGACGCCCTGAGCGGGGTCCAGGTGCAGACGGAGAAGCTGTGGAAGGTGGCGGACCAGCACGGCCTCCCGAGGTTCGTGTTCGTGAACCGGCTGGACCGGGAGAACGCCCAGTTCGCCCGGGCCGTGGAGGTGCTGCAGGCCCGGTTCGGCACCCACGTGGTGCCCCTGCAGGTCCCCTTGGGCGCGGAGGCGGCGGTGCAAGGGCTGGTGGACCTGGTGTCCCTGCGGGCGTACCGGTACCAGGACGGGCGGCCCCAGGAGGTGGAGCTCCCGGAGGACGCCCGGGAGGAGGCGCAGCGGTGGCGTGAAAAGCTGATGGAGGAAGCCGCGGAGGCCGACGACACCTTGCTGGAGAAGTACCTGGAGTCCGGGGAGCTGGCGGAGGAGGACCTGCGAAGGGGGCTGCGGGCGGGTGTCGCGTCCGGCCGCGTGGTGCCGGTGCTGTGCGGCGTGGCGTTGCAAGCCCTGGGCGCTCGAGAGCTGCTGGACGCCTTGGTGGAGCTGGCCCCCAGTCCCGCGGACCGGCCCGCGGAGGTGTCCCTGGAGGGCGAGTCCCTCCGACCCGACCCTTCTGGGCCCCTGGCGGCCCTGGTGTTCAAGACCATGGCGGACCCGTACGTGGGCCGGCTGTCGTACTTCCGGGTGTACTCCGGTACCCTCCGGTCCGACTCCCAGGTGTACAACGCCACCAAGGAACGCTCCGAGCGGGTGGGACAGCTGTACCTCCTGCGGGGTAAGCAGCAGATCCCCGTGGCGGAGGTGGCCGCGGGCGATCTGGGGGCGGTGGCCAAGCTCGGCGAGACGCAGACCAACGACACCCTGTGCAGCAAGGACCACCCCCTGCGCCTGCGCCCCATCGAGTTCCCCAAGCCCGCCATCGCCATGACGGTGGAGCCCAAGAGCAAGCAGGACGAGGACAAGCTGGGCCAGGCTTTGGCCAGGCTGGCGGAGGAGGACCCCACCCTGCACGTCCAGCACGACCCGGAGTCCAAGAAGACCATCCTGTCCGGGCTAGGCGAGTCCCACCTGGAGATCGTGGCGGACCGGCTGCGGCGCAAGTTCCACGTGGAGGTCCAGCTGGGCCAGCCCCACGTGCCGTACCGGGAGACCGTCCGCAAGAAGGCCACCGCGGAGGGCCGCTACGTGAAGCAGACGGGAGGCCGGGGACAGTACGGGGTCTGCACCATCGAGATCGAGCCCCTGCCCCGGGGTGCGGGCTACGAGTTCGTGGACAAGATCTTCGGAGGAGCCATCCCCCAACAGTTCCGGCCCTCCGTGGACAAGGGGGTCCGCAAAGCCATGGAGGAGGGGGTCCTGGCGGGCTACCCCGTGGTGGACGTGCGGGTCACCTTGCTGGACGGCAAGACCCACCCCGTGGACTCCTCCGACATCGCCTTCCAGATCGCGGGGTCCCTGGCCTTCAAGAAGGCCGCGGAGCAGGCGGGGATGGTGCTCCTGGAACCCATCATGAACGTGGCGGTGACGGTGCCCGACGACTTGGTGGGGGACGTGATCGGGGACCTGAACGGGAAACGGGGCCGGATCCAGGGCATGGAGCCCAACGGCGACGGCACCACCACGGTGCGGGCGCAGGTGCCCATGGCGGAGATGCTCCGGTACGCCAGCGACCTGCGGTCCATCACGGGCGGCCGCGGGTCCTTCGAGATGAGCTTCTCGCACTACGAGGAAGTCCCCGCCCACATCGCACAGAAGGTGGTGGAGGAAGCCGCCCGGCAGCGGCAGGCGGCGGAGGCGCACTGAGGGCCCCGTCTCACGGAGACGGAGACGTGCCGTTGCGGTCCTGCGGCTCGGGCACAACTCCCCGCAGGAGGAAGGCGCAGGCCTGCTGGAGGTCTTCCGGCAAGACGCGGACCGCCTCGTGCAGGAGGTTGCGGCAGATCCGCTCCCCGCACACCGCCTGGGCTTCGGAGAGCATCTTCTGGAGCTGCGCCCGGTACTGGTGGACGCGCTTGCGCACCGTGACGCTGGAGACCGCCACGGCTCCGTCTTTGCGGGCGGACGGCTCGAACAGGGGGATGACGGGGAGCTGGTCTAAGAGCCGCTGGGCCACGTGGGAGCCGGCGGTCTGCTCGAACCCCTCGATGAAGGACCACGCCAGGGCGTAAAAGCTCTTGGCCAAAAGCTGGGAGGCCTCCGCGGGGTGCAGGTCCGCGGTGGGGTCTAGCCCGGGGGCGGACACCGCACTGAGCTCCGCGGACAGCTCCGCCCGCGACCGTGGGTCGGACAGCACGCTCCGCAGGGCGTCCACCACCTGGGGGTCGAACTGCCTGCCCGCCTGCCGCTCCAGCTCCGCCAGGGCGTGCTCCCAGGTGGTGCCGCGCCGGTAGGGCCGGTCCGCGGTCATGGCTTCGAAGGCGTCCGCCACCGCCACGATCCGGGCCAGCAGGGGGATCTGTTCTCCGGAGAGGCCAGCGGGGTAACCGGAGCCGTCGTACCACTCGTGGGCGTGGCGGACCGCCTCCACCACCTCCTCCGACAGCCCCGCCGCGGCCAGGATGCGCGCCCCGATGAGGGAGTGCTGCTCCACCTCCCGGCGTTCCTCCCGGGACAACCGCCCGGGTTTCAGCAGGACCGCGTCCCGCACCCCGATCTTCCCGATGTCGTGGAGCAGAGCCGCGGTCTCCAGGGACTCCAGCTGGTCCCGTCCCAGTCCGAGGGCCTGACCCACCGCCCGGGCCACGGCCTGGATCCTGCGGGAGTGGCCCCCCGTGGGGTGGTCCCGGGCGTCCACCGCCTCCGCCAGGCTCAAGATCATACGGTCGCGGGTCACCCGCAGAGCCCTGTGGGCCTCCGCCCGGTCCAGGGCCGCGCTCACCTGGCGTGCGAAGGCCCCCAGCAGGGCCAGCACCTCCGGGGGGAACCCCTGCGGACGCGCGAAGTTCACGTAGACCACCGCCCTCACGAGCCGGTCCCGGAGGAGGGGGAGCCCCACGAACGCCCGTACGCCCGCGGCCAGCAGCTCTGCCTTCACCGACGGGTCCTGGGAACAGTCGGGGACCGCCAGGGGGCCCAGGGCCCGCAGCAGGCGGCTGGTAATCCCCTGGCTCCGGATGGGCACGTAGGGCCGCACCCTGGGTGCGGCACCCACCGCGGCGCGCAGCTCCAGGGCCCTTTCCCGCGGATGGTACAGGTAGGCCACCGCGGAGTGGGCGCTCAGGACGCCGTACAGTCCCTCCGCGGCCCGCCGCAGAACGCCGTCCGGGTCCGGAGTGTCCGTCACCCAGGCGGCCACCTCCAGGAGCCGCAGAGCCAGGGAAGCTTGCTCACCGTGCCAGACGGGCTCCACCATCGACGGGAAGCACCTGAGCAAGAAACGTGCCCTGCGGGCGCGAGGCACCCCGCGTCGCGGAGCGATTTTTGGCGACCCCGGTCTCTCTCCGCGGGAGGGGGTTTTCCGGGAAACGCTCCTAGTCGGCCACGTCCCCGAGGCTCACCAGCCCCGAGCGCAGGGCGTACAGCACCGCGCGGGTGCGGTTGGGCTGGTCCAGTTTCTGCAGGATGTTCTTCACGTGGGACCGCACCGTCTCCAGGGACACCCCCACCAGCTCCGCGATCTCCTGGTTGGTGTGACCGCGGGCCATGAGGCGGAGGATCTCCCGCTCCCGAGAGGTGAGGGTGCTGCCCCTGGGGGGCAGCGGAGCCGCCCGCTTGGCCATGAGGTGCACCAGCTTGGTGGTCACCTCCGGCTGCAGGTAGGCCTCCCCCGCGGCCACCAGCCGGATGGCCCGGCACAGCTCCGCGGGCGGCGCGTCCTTGAACAGGAAGCCGTCCGCCCCTTCCTGGACCGCCCGCAGGATGGCCTCGTCCGCCTCGTAGCCGGTGAGGAGGACCACCCGGGTGGTGGGAGCCTCGCGTTTGACCGCCTTGAGAACCGCGATGCCGTCCATGTCGGGCATGCGCAGGTCCAGCACGAGCACGTCCGGCCGCTGCTGCAGGACCGCCTCCACGGCCTGGCGGCCCGTGCTGGCTTCCCCCACCACACAGAAGTCTTTCTCCGTCTCCAGGACCAGGCTCAGGCCCCGGCGCACCATCTCGTGGTCGTCCGCGATCAGGACCCGAAGGGGGGACTGCTCACGCATGCCAGCCTCGGCACCCGCACCTCCACCCGGGTCCCGCCGCCGGGGACGCTGTGCAGGGCCAGGGTCCCGCCCACCGCCAGGGCCCGCTCCCGCATCCCCTGGATCCCCATCCCCGCCTCGCGGAGGTCGAACCCGACCCCGTCGTCCTGGACGGTCAGCTGGACCACGTGGGAGTCCGCGGCGAGGTGCACCGTGGCCCGTCGGGCGTGGGCGTGCCGGACCACGTTGGCCAGCGCCTCCTGCGCGATGCGGAAGAGGTGCTTGCGGGTGAACGGGGTCAGCTCCGTCAGGTCGCCCTGGACGGAGATGTCCACCTCAAGCCTCTCGGGAGGCCCCAGGTCCTGGACGGACCATCCTCCTGCCCACCTTCCGGCTGCCCAACCTCATCCACACCCGCACCAACGGGGCCAAGTGGCTGTACGAGATCTCCCACGTGAACCCCGTGTGGATGCACCCGGAGGACGCATCGCGCCTGGGGGTGCGTACCGGAGACCTGGTGCGGGTGGAGACGGAAATCGGGTACTTCGTGGACCGGGTGTGGGTGACGGAGGCCGTGCGCCCCGGGGTGGTGGCGTGCTCCCACCACCTGGGGCGGTGGCGCCTGTTTGAAGACCACGGCAGCGACCTGTGGAACTCCTCGTGGGTGAAGCTGGAGCGCCAGGGAACCCGGTGGCGGATGGAGGTGCGGCGGGGCCCCGGGCCCTTCGAAAGCCCCGACCCGGACTCCCGGCGCGTCTCGTGGGACGAGGGCGGCGTGCACCAGAACCTGACCTTCCCGGTCCAGCCGGACCCCCTGTCGGGCCAGCACTGCTGGCACCAGAAGGTCCGGGTGACCCGGGCGGGGCCACAGGACCGCTACGGGACCCTGGAGGTGGACACCCAGAAGTCGCGGGAAGCGTTCCAGCGCTGGCGGGAGCTCACCCGGCCTGCACCTGGCCCGGACGGCACCCGCCGCCCGTACTGGATGCTGCGGCCCCTCAAGCCCCACCCCAGGGCGTACCGCCTGGTGGGTGACGGGTGAGGCCGGAGGGTCTGGTCGAGAGGGGGGGTCCGTGCGGGAGAGCGGATAGGCTCCGTGGAGGCGGCCAAGATGGTGTCGTTCCTGGTCTCGCCCGTGAGCGGGAGGATTCTCCGCCGGAACGAGGACGTCCTCCGCACCCCGTCCCTCGTCAACACGGACCCCTACGGGAGGGGGTGGCTGGTGGAGGTGGGAGAGCTGGCGTGCAACAGGCCGTTCGGCAGCTACCGGCCGGGGGAAGAGTTCCGGGACTATCCGTTCAAGCCCACGCCGGACGATCTGGCCCTGGTCCGCCAGGAGCTGCAGTTGGACGGACTCCTGTCCTGATTGCCCTCTTTTCCTCCACACCGGCTCTGTGAGCGAGGTCCTATGGCCGGGGCCGTGTTGCTCCCCGCAGGGGGCGGCTGGTACAATCCGGGGGGTCCCTGGACGGAGGTGTGCTGGCGTGTACGCGGTGGTCCAGACGGGTGGAAAGCAGCTGAAGGTGGCAGAGGGCCAGACGGTGCGGGTGGAGCGGCTGCCCGGCGAGCCTGGCCAGGAGGTGGTCCTGGACCAGGTGCTCCTGGTGGCCGGGGAGCAGACCCTGGTGGGGACCCCCTGGGTGCCGGGGGCACGGGTGGTGGCCCGGGTGGTGGAGCAGGGCAGGGCCCGCAAGGTGGTGGTGTTCAAGTACAAGCCCAAGGTGCGGTACCGCCGCAAGCGGGGCCACCGGCAGCCCTACACCGCCCTGCGCATCGAGCGGATCGAGGTCCCCGGAGAGGCCCAGGGTACGTAGGGAATCCCGGGGCGGTCGGGCGCGTTCGAGACAGGCGGGAGGTCGGAGATGGCGCAGAAAAAGGGCGGAGGCAGCACCCGGAACGGGCGGGACAGCCGAGGCCAGCGGCTTGGCGTCAAGCGCTTTGCGGGCCAGTGGGTGACCGCGGGCAGCATCCTCGTCCGCCAGCGCGGGACCCGGATCTACCCGGGCCGCAACGTGGGCATCGGCTCCGACGACACCCTGTTCGCCCTGGTGGACGGGGTGGTGACCTTCGAGCGCCGGGGCCGCTCGGGCCGACAGGTGAGCGTGCTGCCGGTCGGTGCGTGAGCTGACCTTCGCGTCCACGACACGCCCGGACCGAAGCACGGTCCGGGCTTTTCGTTTGGGCGGTGGTCCATGTCCCGGTTCGTAGACCAGGCCACCATCACCGTGAAGGCGGGAGACGGCGGCGCGGGCTGCGTGAGCTTCCGCAGGGAGAAGTTCGTCCCCAAGGGCGGCCCGGACGGCGGGGACGGGGGCCGGGGGGGCAGCGTGGTCCTCAAGGCCGACGAGGGGCTGTCCACCCTCTTGGACTTCCGGTACCGCAGGGTGTTCCGGGCGCAGCGGGGCGGCCACGGGGAGGGGGGCAACCGCACGGGCCGGTCCGCACCGGACCTCGTCATCCCCGTGCCCGTGGGCACCGTGGTGAAGGACGCGGCCACGGGAGAGGTGCTGGCCGACCTGACGGAGCACGGGCAGGTGGCGGTGGTGGCCCGGGGAGGCCGCGGTGGCAGGGGGAACGCCCGCTTCGCCACCCCGACCCGCAGGGCACCCCGTCACGCCGAACCGGGGGAGCCGGGAGAAGAGCGCACTCTGGTCCTGGAGCTCCGGCTGCTCGCGGACGCGGGGCTGGTGGGCAAGCCCAACGCGGGCAAGTCCACCCTGCTGGCCCGCATGTCCGCGGCGCGTCCCAAGATCGCGGACTACCCCTTCACCACCCTGCACCCGAACCTGGGGGTGGTGTCCCTGGGGGTGGGCCAGTCCTTCGTACTGGCGGATCTTCCGGGCCTCGTGGAGGGCGCCCACCGGGGTGCCGGGCTCGGCCACCGGTTCCTCCGGCACGCCTCCCGCACGCGGGTCCTGGCGTACGTGCTGGACGCGGCCCTCTCCCCCGACCCCCTGGAGGACCTGCAGACCCTGCGGGCGGAACTGTCCGCCTACGACCCGAGCCTGGTGGAGCGGGCCCAGGTGGTGGTCTTGAACAAGGTCGACCTCCCTGACGGCCGCCGTCGCGCGGAGGCTTTGAGGGAGCCCCTCCGGGCCCTCGGCTACCACGTGTTCCTGACCTCCGGGGTTACGGGAGAGGGCGTCCGGGCCCTGGCGGGGAAGCTGTGGGAGCTGGTGCAGGCGTCGCGGGCTCGGACGGGCAAACCCCAGCCCGCGGTGGTCGGGGAGTGAACGCCGTGCGCATCGGCATCATGGGCGGGACCTTCGACCCCATCCACCTGGGCCACCTGGTGACCGCGGAGGAAGCCCGCTGGCAGCTGCGCCTGGACCGGGTGGTGTTCGTCCCCAACCGCCACCCGCCTCACAAGGACCCCGGGGAGGTCACGGACCCAGAACACCGCTTCCGGATGACCTTCCTGGCCACGGCCACCAACCCGTACTTCGACGTGTCCCGGGAGGAGATCGACCGTCCCGGGCCGAGCTACACGGTGGACACCCTGCGGGCCTTCCGGGCCCGGTTTGCGGGCGGGCAGCTCTTCTACATCACCGGCCTCGACGCCATCCACCAGATCCTCCGGGGGGAGTGGCACCGCACGGAGGAACTCCTGCGGCTGTGTGAGTTCATCGCGGCGAGCCGTCCGGGCTACACCCTCAACCACGAGGACTGGCAGAACAGCGCCATCGGGAGGGAGTACCGCCACCGCATCCACCTCCTGGAGATCCCCGCCCTGGCCATCTCCTCCACGGAGATCCGCTGGCGGGTACGGAACGGAAAGCCCATCCGGTACCTGGTCCCGGAGGCCGTGGAGCAGTACATCGCCAAGCACGGCCTGTACCGGGAGTCGGAGGGCGCGGCGTAGATGGACGGGTACGAAAAGGCCATGGTGGCCGCCCGGGCCGCGGAGGAGAAGCGGGCGGTGGACGTGGTGGTGCTGGACCTGCGGGAGTACACCCTGGTGGCGGACTACTTCGTCGTCGCCACGGGCGAGAGCGTGGTCCAGCTGCGGGCCATCGCGGAGGGGGTGGAGGAGGCCATGGAGGCCGCAGGGGTGCGCCTGCTGGGGCGGGAGGGCACCCCGCAGAGCCGGTGGGTGCTCATGGACTACGGGGACGTGGTGGTGCACCTCTTGGGTCCGGAGGAGCGGGCGTACTACCGCCTGGAACGGCTGTGGGGTCCGGAGCGAGCCAGACCTCCGGTCGCCCGGCGCGTGCGCGGACGTCCCTAGACTGAGGGTGGTCCCTTGCGGGTGGAGTTCCGCCTGGCCACCGCGGAGGACACAGACCGGCTGGTGCGGCTGTACGAGCCGGTGCACGGGGGCGGCTATTCCGCCTGCTTCGACAAGTACGGCCCCGTGGGCCCCCAGGACTTCTGGTGGGTGCAGTCCGAGAAGGAAGTCCACCTCCTGCTGGTAAACGGGAAGCCTGCGGGTTTCGTGGTGTTCGGCGCGGAGGGCCGCCGGATGTTGGTGGAGGAGGTGGTGGGCGACCCCCGGGGCGTGGTGGTCCGCATGGGGCCCCTGGACCCCACGGATGAGGCCTTGCTCCGGCGCGTGTGGCAGTTCCTGCTGGACCGACACCGCGCGGCCCGCCAGGAGTCCGTCCTGCTGCGGACCCACGAGGCCAACCCCCTGGGTCTGGCCCTGGCCCGCCAGCAGGGCTTCGGGCTGGTGAACACCTTGCGGACCGTGGTGCGCAGGGAGCGGGCAAAGGTGGTGGAGCCCCCGGAGGGGTACGCGGTGCGGAGGGCGGAAGCCCGGGACGCCCCGGAGATCGCCCGCATCCACCAGGAGGCGTACGGGGAGCGGGTGCCGGAGGACGAGGTGGCCCAGCGCATCGGCAAGCCCCACACCCGCACCTACGTCTGCGAGCGCGGCAGGGTGTTGGTGGGGTACGCGCACGCGGCGTCCCGGGGCGGCATCGGGGACCTGTGGGTGGCGGTGCGGGAGAACCACCGTGGGAGGGGAGTCGGCACCGCCCTGGCCTCCAGCGCCGTGGCGTTCCTCCACACCCGGGAACACCCGGCCCGGCTCAACCACTGGGGCCTGGACGTGCCGGCCTCCGCCCTGCTGCGCAGGCTGGGCTTTGTGACGGAACGGGTGCACCTGTACTTCGAGAGGGCCATCTGAAGAGAACCCTTCCGGAGCTCCCCGGCGCGGACGCTACAATAGACAAGGAGCCTTCCGTCCGGAGGTGACCCCGCGCACCACGGGAGCCCTCCGGGCGCGCAAGCAGGCCATGGCTTCCCTGGTGGAGCACGCACCGCAGACCGCGGAGCAGACAGAGTGGCTGGTCCGGGAGATCCAGCGCCTCCGGGAGGAGCGCAAGGCGGTCCTCTTGGCGCACAACTACCAGCTCCCCGAGGTCCAGGACGTGGCGGACTTCGTGGGTGACTCCCTGGGGCTGGCGCAGGCCGCGGCGCGGACGGACGCGGACGTCCTCGTGTTCTGCGGCGTGCACTTCATGGCGGAGACCGCGGCCATCCTCTGCCCGGACAAGACCGTGTTGCTGCCCGACCTGGAAGCCGGCTGCTCCCTGGCGGCCACCATCACCGCGGAGCAGCTGCGGGCTTGGAAGCGGGAACACCCCGGGGCCGTGGTGGTGGCCTACGTGAACACCACCGCGGAGGTCAAGGCCGAGGCCGACTACTGCTGCACCTCCACCAACGCGGTGAAGGTGGTGCAGTCCATCCCCGAGGACGAGGAGATCCTGTTCGTACCCGACTTCTTCCTGGGCAGCTACGTGGCGCGGGTCACGGGCCGCCGGCTGCACCTGTGGATGGGGGAGTGCCACGTGCACGCGGGGTTCCGACCGGAGGACGTGCAGGACAGGCAGCGGGCGTACCCGGAGGCGGAGCTCCTCATCCACCCCGAGTGCGGGTGCGTGACCTCGTGCATGTACTTCCTCGCCTCGGGCGCCCTCCCGCAGGATCGTACCCACATCCTGTCCACGGAGGGAATGGTCCGGCGGGCGCGGGCGTCGGATGCGGAGGCCTTCCTGGTGGCCACGGAGACGGGGATCCTGCACCGGCTCCGGAAGGAGGTGCCGGGGAAGACGTTCCTCCCCGTCCGGGAGGACGCGGTGTGCCAGTACATGAAGCGGATCACCTTGGACAAGGTGTACCGGAGTTTGCGGGACGGGGTGTACGAGGTGCGGGTGGACCCGGAGGTGGCCGCCCGGGCCCGGGGCGCCATCGAGCGCATGCTGGCCGTGAGCTGACCCATGGGGCAGCTCCCTTCGCACCTTCTGGAGCCCGTGGTGGCTGCGGCCCTGCGGGAGGACCTCCCCTGGGGTGACCTCACCACGGAGGCCCTGTTCCCCGCAGGGACCCGGGCGCGGGCGGAGGTGCTGGTGAAGAGGCCCGGGGTGCTGGCGGGCCTGGAGGTGTTCGGGGCGGTGTTCCGGTACCTGGACCCGGAGGCCCGGCTCGAGGTGTACAGCCCGGACGGCACGGAGGTCCAGGCGGGCACCGTGGCCGCGGCGGTGGAGGCAGACGCCCGGGCTCTCCTCGCGGGCGAGCGGGTGGCGCTGAACTTCCTGAACCACCTGAGCGGGGTCGCCACCCTCACCCGGCGGTTCGTCCGTGCCGTGGAGGGCCTCCCCTGCCGCATCGTGGACACCCGCAAGACCACCCCCGGCCTGCGGCTGTTGGAGAAGTACGCGGTGCGGGCGGGAGGAGGCGCCAACCACCGCTTCGGCCTCAGCGACGGGGTGCTGGTCAAGGACAACCACCTGGCCCTGTTGCGCCGGCAGGGCGTGTCTTTGGAGGAAGCCCTCCGCCGGCTGCGCCACCGGGTGCCCCACGGCGTCCGGGTTCAGGTGGAGGTGACGGACCTGGAACAGCTGGACGAAGTCCTGTCCGCGGGCGTGGACGCAGTACTGCTGGACAACATGCCCCTGGAGGCCCTGCGGGAGGCCGTGGCGCGGTGCCGGGGCCGCGCAGTGACGGAAGCCTCCGGCGGCATCACCCTGGAGAACGTCCGGGCCGTGGCGGAGACCGGGGTGGACCTGATCTCCGTGGGCGCCCTGACCCACTCCGCCCCCGCGTTGGACGTGAGCCTGGAGCTGCGGTAGAGGACTCCCCAGGGGTCTCGTGGGCGAGTCCTGGGGATCCGTCGGGGAGACCTACCCGGGGCGGGCGCCAAGCCTGCGCGAGACGCGCTTCACGACCTCCTCGTACAACCCCGGACCCAGGCTCCGCAGCGACGGTCTGACCACGGCGCCTGCCTCTTCCCGGAACTCCCGGGGATAAGGGCACTGTTGGCGGAAGTCCACGAGGTTCTGTCGCAGTAGTCCCGACGGCTTTCCAGGTGGCTGTTCCCTGCTACCGACCGTGCTTGGCCCGCCCGGCCGCCCTCAGGAACTCCGGGGGCGTCATCACCGGCAGCGGAGTCTTCCCTCGAAAATGCCGAGCGTCCCACGAAACGAAACAGGCGGCCCGTGGGATCCAGGCTTCGATGGTGGCCAGGACCAGGGCATCGCCGAAGCTCAACTTTCTCGCCATCAGGGTCAAAAGGCGCTCCACCGGGAGCCCGGGGAGCGCGACCGGAAGTGTCGGGGGCGGGAACACGGTGACGTGGTACCGCTCGGGCAGGTAGTGATACAGCTCCCAGACTTGCTGGGCCGTCAGATTGAAGGAGAGGATCCCGCAGACCTCAAGGAGGTTGATCAAGGTCGTGGCCGCCGGGGCGAGCCCCGGGAGCCGAGTAAGAAACGTCCGATTGAGGCGGTAGTGCCGATCTCGATGGTAGCGGAGATCGATGACGAAAAGGTTGCTATCGAGGACGACTATGCCCGCCTTCGAGACCACCGGAGGGCCTCCTGCCAGGTGGGAAAGTGGGATGCCGTCGCCTTGAGCTGGGCCTCGATGGCTGCCCAGGCCTCAGGAAACGGGCGGAGCGCGACAGGCTCCCTCAGGGTCGCCTCACTGGCCGGCCCGAGGACAGCCCAGGGCCTGCCCCGGCGGGTGATGAGGACTTTGCCCCCGCGGGCCACATACCGAAGCGCTTCCCCGGTCCGATTCTTGAGCTCCTTGGCTGTGATGACTTTCACGCCGCACCTCTCAAGGAGTCCCTTCGTTGCTCAAAGTAGCTACTTTCCTCGACCCCGTCAAGCACGGGGCGGTCTCCTAGCCCTCTTCGTCGGCTGCCCCCGCAGGGCTAGTTCTCTGCTGCAGCTGTGCCCACGAGGCCAAGCGCAGATCGCCTGAGAGCTGGGAGCGCGCGCGTCCTCCTGCCCTTAGCCCGGGCGCTGCTGGAGAGCTTTCCACGATGGGCCCCGGAGGTGGCCCTGTGGGCCGAGCGGGTAGCACAGCGCTTCAGCCAGGCAGCTGGGCTGCGCCGGAGGCTACCGACCCCCCTCACGGAGGCCAACCGCAGCGCGGGCCGAGAAGGAATCCGCCAGGGGCCGCCGAAACCCCCTAAGCTGCCGGGCCTCGGGTACCGGGTCTGCGCCCGGTGCGGGGTGGTGCTGGAGGGCTCGGGCCGGAAGGTGTGCCCGGCCTGTGCTGTCCCGGACCGGACGGAGCGGATCGTCCAGGCCGGGATCCGGGTGTTTGAGGCCCGGAAGGAAACGGGGGTGGACCCCTCCCACGGTGGGGAGGCGGCCCGGCGCCGGGGCGAGACGATGCGCCAGCGCATGAGTGAGGTCCAGGCATGGGAAGGGCAGCACCCGCGCCCTGACCCCGAGGTGTTCCGCCGCGAGATCCTTCCCCTGCTGCGCACCGTCCCCATCCGCCGCATCGCCCGGGAGGTCGGGATCTCCCTGCGGTACGCGTCCCTCATCCGCCGAGGGGAGTACGTGCCGCACCCGAGGTGGTGGGAGGTGCTGCGAACCATGGTAGAAGCTGCGGAAGCTCCGACGCCTGCCGCTTTCAATCCTTCGCAGGAGGGCCCAACATGAGCCTCACGAACGGGGTGGCCTCGGTTTTCGCTATATTGTCGGGGTACTTGGTGATTGCGCAGGGCGCGCGGTCAACTCCGGCTGCGACGCCGGCCCCGGGCGCTGAGGGCTGGACGTCATCGGAAGCAAAGGGCCCACACCACGCAACACGGGCAATAGAATCTCCGCTGGCAGCGCGGCTACCTCCGCTACCTGCCGTTCCCGCCCAACCCGCAGTACCTTACGCATGGGAGCAGCCTCCTTCCGTGGTGGTTTGGGTTTTTACCGTAATCCCACTCCCCACCGGGAGCGCTGCTCCCTCGTCTTTAACTAGCTCTGGGAGACTCTCCTTTTGAGATGACTGCCTGCTCGAGGATAGCTCGAGCCAGAGGGGATGGGCCGTAGCGTTCCAGGGCTTCGAAGAAAGCACGGGCCCTCTCCCGCTCCTCCGACCTCGGACTACTGAGCCTCCGAAGATTCCGGTGGAGCGGCCCACTCTGCTCTAGTGCCGCTAGTGCTAATTCTCGCGCGTACCGGTCGTTTCCCTGCAGAAGGTCGAGGAGAGCATCTTCCCCGGCATCTCCCAACTTCGTCAGTGCCTTGACCGCGTTTGCGCGGACCACCCAAACTGGATCCCTCGCGGCTTCCTGTAGCAAGCGAGCGGACTCTGGACGCCGCAGAAATCCCAGCACACGGCACGCCTCCGCCCGCACCGACCAGGACTCATCCTTGAGTCGTTCCCACACCGCCGGCAACAGCCGCAAGCCCAAACGTGCCGGGATCTGTCGCAACGCCCGCCGCCGCGCCTGAGGGTCGAGTGCGTACAGCTCCCGCTGAAGCGCCTCTACCAACGCCTCGTCGTCTAGAAACACCGTTTCGGGCTGTTCGGGCTGTCGGCTGCCGCGGCCCTCTGTCGCTCCAGATGTTTCCGAGGTTGCCAAAACAGGGAGTTCATGCTCCGTTTTCGCCCACACCACGGCATGCCCATTGCGCATGCGGGCATACTGGGCCAGCGCGGACACCACGGCGCAGAAGTTGACCACGTTGGACCACAACGCGCGTGGCACTGCGCTTAAACCAGCCGAAAAACCGTAAATCCGGCCCACGGCCAGGCCGCGATGCATCAGCCGCCAGACCATCAAAGCCGTGCTTGCCATAACCAGATCCCACAGCAACGAACCGGACGTGATCACAGCCGGGCCAGCTACCAACCCATACCCCCGCCCTACCTCGTAAGCCAAGACCGCAAGAACCCAGGCATACCCAACGAAGCTCACGAGGCTGGTCACTAGCACCTTCCGGTCGTGCAGCAGGTTCCACCGCACCATCCAAGAACTGGGCCACCCGGCTAGTGCCCAGCCTTGTAGTGCGATCCCGAGAACCCAGCGCGCTTTTTGGCGTACGGCATCCCGAAAGCGCCTTGGGAAGAGTGCCAGTGTGGCCACGTACCGGTCGAGCCCAACCTTGCTCGTTCCCTTTACCGCAAGGCGCTGCGTAACGAAAGCGCTGTTCAGGCCCTCCAGCCGCAGCCGCAAACCCATGAGGTAGTCCTCGGCGAAACTCTCCTTAGCGAAGACCTCTCCGTTGTGTCGCGCGCCGATTAAGTCCAGGGCTCTGCGACTGTACGCGGTCCCCACTCCAGCGGAAGGCAGAAAGCCGCGCACTCTTTCCCGTACTATGAGCTCCCTGGTATGGCGCTCCGCGAACTCATCCGCGTACGTCCAGTGCGTGACCTCTCGCAGCGGCAGTGCTGCGGGCAAGACGGGCAACTGGATCATGTCTTTCCGCGGCATCAGGTAGTTGTACACTAGAAGCGAGAGTGGGTGAACTACGTCCTCCGCGTCGTGCGTGACCACAATCTCGAAGCGCCTCTCACTCCCTGCCTCAAACCTCTGCAGTGCGGCCCAGAGTTGGTTTAGGTTGTGTGCCTTGCTGGTCGGGCCCTCCGCGGTGCCCACCACATTGTGGACCTGGGGCCACTGCGCGGCCACTGCGTCAACCTCTCGCTGCGTGTCGGGGTCATTGGGATAAGTACCTACAAAGATCTCGTAATTTTTGTAGCGGAGCGTCTCGCAGGTATGGCGCAGCATCCGCCCAATCACGCCTGCCTCGCGCCACGCCGGGACCAGTATGGCCACCGCCTGTTGCTCCCGCGCCTCAAGCCAGTCTAAGTCAAGTCGTGGGTAGCGGCGGGCTTTCCAGTGGCGCCACGCCGTCGTGGCCCAGAATAAGAGGTCCCAAAGGATATCGTCTAGTCCGCTAAGTATGTACACGGCCGCGATTAGGATACCGGCAACCACCAAGAGTTCGCGAAGATCCACGTAAACTACCCCCTCTCACGCGTCCTCACTGTGAGATGAGGAACTCCGCGAGTATCCGCTGATCCGTGATCCGGTAGGCGACGTTGAGCCAGTTCGACTGGATCCTCAGCCCGAGTTGGTACTCACGGATCCCTCTTCCCGCCATGCTGTCCACGAGCACCCCTGCCCGCCAGCTGATGGCGGGAGGCGCGGTGCCCTGGAGGTGGGCGGTCCAGTAGCGATCTGGGCCTACCAGGTCAAACCGCAGGGGGCTTGGGCCGGAGCTATCTGCCTGCACGTATGCCACCTGGAGGGAAACTGCCTCGGAGACCGGGGCCCGGAGGTTTGCCGTCCACGTAAGGAACGTATGGCCGTCCCCCGTGCCGTAGGCGTAGTGCCCGGCGTCCGCCGTGAGCCACCCGGAGAGCGAGCCCAGGGGAACGGGGCGGGTGGCGAGGTTTACCCGCGCACCGGCCCGCAAGACGCCGCTTTGGGCACCGTAGACGTTGAACAGCCCCGCGCCCACGTCAAACCAGCCTCCCAACGCCGTCCCCGACGGCAGGCTGAACCGGAGGGTCGCCTCGGGGAGCCGGTCGCCCTCCCAGTCGCCCAGCCGTTCCCGCACTCCGGCAGCCAGCATCAGGGACGTCCCTTCCCTCAGGGGCCAGGCATAACTGAGGCTTATCCACGGTAGGACGTTCGCCCTGGACTCTGCGTACCGGAAGCCGAGGGTGATGGAGCCGCGGGTATCCACGCCGCACCGGATCCCGGCCTCCGCCCAGAAACGAAGGACGTCGTTGTATCCGCCACCGAGGACCGGCCGCGGTCTTTGCGCGCAGACGGCTAGGCCGCCGGTCTGCGCCGCCGCCGGGAAAAGGCCGAGAAGTAGGCCTAGGCCCACCCCCAGCAATACCACTCCAAGTGCTCGCACCCGTCCCATACGCACTCCGAAGCGAGATTTGCGTCACGTTTATCAAATATACCCAGAGGCTATGCAGACTGGACACCCCGGAGCACCACCCCACCCGCCCCGAACACCCCACCCGCCAGACGACCCAAGGAGCCCGGGCCGGGAGATGGAGGAGCCGAAGGGGGGCGGGCTCGGGGGATGAGGCGGCCACCCAGGAAGGGCGCCCAAGGAGCACCCCCTAGGAGGGACCCCCCGGAGAAGTGGGACCGCAGCGGGGGCCCTGGCGGGCCGGGCGCGCGGTGAACGCCAGAAGGAGAGGGAGACCACAGACTCCCAACGACGTCACACCCGCCACACGTCACGCCCCACCCAAAGACCACCCCAGAGACCGAGGGGGAGGGGGACCAGGGCAGGAGGGACCTGGGGACAAGGGAGTGGGGCCGATTTTGTAGCCTGTGGGAGCGAGTGTGCTCTCATCCCCGGCCCAAGTTGACGGGGCTGCGGGACGTGTGCTACAAACTCTGCGAATCTCGGCGAGGAAGGGGCCAGCCGGGACCGGCACCTGGAAGCGAGCCGGCGGGCAGGTGAGAGGCCGGCAGGAGGCCGCCCGGTGACCCACCCCGGAGCCGCGGGGGAAGGCGTAGAGGGCAGAACCCCGCCGGGTGCGCCCGTGACAGCGAGCAAAGCGCCGGTCCGGCCCTGCGGGGCCGGCCGGAAGCAGGGTGGTACCGCGGAGCGCGCCTCCGCCCTTGCGGGCGGAGGCGCGCTGCGCTTGAGGTGACACACATGATGGACGGCAAGAGCTACCCCACGGTGGGCTTCGTGGGGGCCGGGAATATGGCCGAGGCCCTGCTCAGCGGCATGCGCGCCGCGGGCTGGCCGGGGGAACGCATCTGGGCCACCAACCGGTCCAACCGGGCCAGACTGGACTGGCTGCAAAGCCGCTACGGAATCCGTGTCACGCACCGCAAGGACGAGCTGTGCGAGGCCAGCCAGGTCCTGGTGCTGGCCGTGAAGCCCAAGGACGTGGCCGAAGCCACCGCACAGCTGCAGCCCTTCGTCCGCCCGCACCACCGCCTGCTGTCCGTGGTGGCGGGCCTCACCCTGGCTTCCCTGGAGCGGGCCTTCCCCGGGATCCCCGTGGTGCGGGCCATGCCCAACACCCCTTCCGCGGTCCGGGAAGGGGTCACCGCGTACGCCCTGGGCCGGTGGGCGGGGGAGGAGGAGGCCCGTCTGGCCCGGGAGCTGTTCGGGGCAGTGGGCGCGGTGGTGGAGGTCCCGGAGGAGCGCATCGACCTGGTCACGGGGCTTTCCGGCAGCGGCCCCGCGTACGTGTTCTTCCTTGTAGAGAGCCTCATCGAGGCAGGGGTGCGGGCCGGGCTGTCTCCGGAGGTGGCGCGGGACCTGGTGGTGCAGACGGTGTTCGGCGCGGCCCGGATGCTCCGGGAGACCGGGGAGGACCCTGCGGAGCTGCGGAGGCGGGTCACCTCGCCGGGAGGGACCACCATGGCCGGGGTGGGGGCGCTGGAGGAGCACGGGGTCCGCGGTGCCTTCGTGGAGGCGGTCCAGCGCGCCGCCCGGCGGGCCCGCGAGCTGGCGTCGTGACCCCAGGACGCGTAGCGTTCCAGGGCGAGCGGGGAGCCTTCAGTGAGGAGGCGGCCCTGCGCCACTTCGGGCCCGTGGAGGTCCTACCGCGGCGCACCCTCCGGGAGGTCTTCGAGGCGGTGGCGGAGGGCGAGGCGGACGCGGGCATGGTGCCCGTGGAGAACTCCGAGGCGGGCAGCATCAACGAGACCTACGACCTCTTGCTGCAGTTCCACCACGCCTTGCGGATCACGGGGGAGGTGACCCTGCGGGTCTCCCACTGCCTGCTGGGCATCCCGGGGACCAGCCTGCAGCAGGTCCGTAGGGTGTACTCCCACCCCCAGGCCCTGGCGCAGTGCGAGCAGTTCCTCCGCCAGCTGGGGGTGGAGGTGGTGCCTTACTACGACACCGCGGGGTCTGCTCAGATGCTGGCACGCCAGCCTTCCCCCGAAAGTGCGGCCATCGCCAGCCGACGCGCCGCGGAGCTGTACGGCCTGGCGGTGCTGGCGGAGGAGATCCAGACCAACCCCATGAACTACACCCGCTTCCTGTCCCTGGCAAAAGACCCCGTACCACGCCGGGACCCCAGCAAGACCTCCGTGGTGTTCGCCACCGCGCACCGGCCGGGAGCCCTGTACCGTGCCTTGGGGGCCCTGGCACAGGAGGGGCTGAACCTCACCAAGCTGGAAAGCCGGCCCGCCCGCCAGGCGGTGTGGGAGTACGTGTTCTACGTGGACTTCGAAGGCCACGAGGAGGAGCCCCGGGTCCAACGGGCCCTGGAAGCGCTGCGGGCCCAGTGCCTCTGGGTGATCCGCCTGGGTTCGTACCCCGCCGCGGGGCTGCCCGCATGAGGCCCTGGCCCGGGGTGCTGCAGGCCTTCGCAGACCGGCTGCCGGTCAGCGACCGCACCCCCCTTCTCACCCTCCGGGAGGGGAACACGCCCCTGGTGCCGTCGGTGTCCATCGTCCGGGACCTGGGCGGTGCGGAGCTGTACTTCAAGTGGGAGGGGGCCAACCCCACCGGCTCCTTCAAGGACCGGGGCATGGTGGTGGCGGTGGCGAAGGCGGTGGAGGCCGGCGCCCGGGCCGTGGTGTGCGCCTCCACGGGGAACACCGCGGCCTCCGCGGCCGCGTACGCGGCGCGGGCGGGGCTGCGGTGCCTGGTGGTGCTGCCGGAAGGGGCGGTGGCGTCCGGGAAACTGGCCCAGGCCCGCATGCACGGGGCGGTGGTGGCCAGCGTGCCGTGTTCCTTCGACGCGGCCTTGCGGCTGGTGCGGGAGGCCAGCGAGAGGCTCGGCCTGGCCCTGGTGAACTCCCTGAACCCGTACCGGCTGGAGGGGCAGAAGACCGCGGCCTTCGAGATCCTGGACCAGCTGGGGGAGCCTCCGCAGGCGGTGGTCCTGCCCGTGGGCAACGCGGGCAACATCACCGCCTACTGGCGCGGGTTCTGCGAGGCCCTGGAGCCGGGCCGGCGGCCTCACATGTGGGGCGTGCAGGCGGAGGGCGCGGCACCCCTGGTGCTGGGCCGGCCCGTGGAACGTCCGCAGACCGTGGCCAGCGCCATCCGCATCGGACGCCCCGCCTCCTGGGAGGGAGCGGTGCGGGCGGCTGCGGAGTCCGGAGGCCGGATCTTCGCGGTCAGCGACGAGGAGATCTTGAGCGCCCAGGCCCGGCTCGCCACGGAGGAAGGACTGTTCGCGGAACCCGCCTCCGCGGCCGCGGTGGCGGGCCTGCTGCGCTTGGCCCGGGAGGGTGTCCGGATCGAGGGCACGGTGGTGGCGGTGCTCACCGGCCACGGCCTCAAGGACCCCCAGCCCGCGGAGCGGGCGCCGCAGCCCGTGCCCGTGGAGCCCACCGTAGAAGCCTTGGCTTCTTTGTTGTAGCTCGCGCACCCTGCCGGGGTGTTCCCCGCGGACGCGGAACCGGTAGAATCGAGCGAGATGCTGCGCGTGGGACTGCTGGGACTGGGAACCGTGGGCAGCGCGGTGGTCCGGCGGCTGCAGCACAGCGCCGCGGAGCTGGCCCACCGGGCGGGCATGCCCATCGTCCTCCGGCGGGTGGCGGTGGCACACCTGGACAAGCCGCGGCAGGTGGCCATAGACCGCGACCTAGTCACGGACGACGCCTGGCAGGTGGTGCGGGACCCGGAGGTGGACGTGGTGGTGGAGCTCATCGGGGGCATCGAGCCGGCCCGGAGCTACCTCCGGGAGGCCCTGAGTCTGGGCAAGTCCGTGGTGACCGCCAACAAGCAGCTCATGGCCAACCGGGGGCGGGAGCTCCTGGAGGCCGCGGACGCCTCGGGGGCGGACCTGTTCTTCGAAGCCAGCGTGGCGGGAGGGATCCCCGTGATCCGGACCCTCAAGGAATCCCTGGGGGGCGACCGGGTGCGGGAGATCGCCGCCATCCTGAACGGGACCACCAACTACATCCTGACCCGCATGGACGAAGACGGCCTGTCCTTCGCGGAGGCTCTGAGCGAAGCCCAGCGCCTGGGCTTCGCGGAGCGGGACCCCACCGAGGACGTCGAGGGCCACGACGCGGCGGCGAAGCTGGCCATCCTGGCCAGCGTGGCCTTCAACAGCCGGGTGGTGCGCAGCGACGTGCACTGCGAGGGGATCGCGCAGCTCACCCAGCGGGAGGTGACCTACACCAAGGGTCTGGGCTTCACCCTGAAGCTGGTGGCCCACGCCCGGGACCTGGGAGAGGAGGTGGAGGTGGCGGTGTACCCGGCCCTCCTGCCCCGCTCTCACCCCTTGGCCGCGGTCCGACGGGAGTTCAACGCGGTGTGGATGCGGGCGGAGGCCGCGGGGGAGCTGCTGTTGTACGGGCGCGGGGCGGGAGGAGACCCCACCGCCTCCGCCGTGCTCTCGGACCTGGTGGCGGTGGCCCGGAACCGCCGCAGCCGGGCCCACGGCCGGGTGAGCTGTACCTGCTACCACCAGAAGCGCGTGCGCAGCCCCGCGGACCGGGTCCTGGCGGCCTGCCTCGTCCTGCGGGTGGTGGACCGGCCCGGGGTGTTCGCGCAGGTGGCCTCCGCCTTCGGGGAAGAGCAGGTGAGCCTCCACTCCATCGTCCAGCAGAGTCGGGGCGAGGAGGCGGACGTCCTGCTGCGGACGCACCCCGCACCCGAGCGGGCCTTGCGGGCGGTGATGCACAGGCTGCACGGGATGCCCGTGGTGCGGGGGTGCAGCCCCCTGCTGCGGGTGATCGAGTAACCAGGCGGGAGGACGCAGCGACCATGGCCCTCATCGTCCAGAAGTTCGGCGGCACCTCCGTGGCCACGCCGGAGCGGATGTTCCACGTGGCGCGCCGCGTGGCCCGGACCCGGAGGGCGGGACACCAGGTGGTGGTGGTGGTCTCCGCGCCCGGCGACACCACGGACGAACTCCTCGGCCGCGCCCACCAGATCACGGAGCAGCCGTCCCCGCGGGAGCTGGACATGCTCCTGGCCGTGGGGGAGCAGATCTCCATCGCCCTCCTGGCCATGGCCTTGCAGGAGGAGGGGGAGCGGGCCACCTCCCTGACGGGCTGGCAGGTGCGGATCCTCACGGAGCCCGTGCACACCAAGGCCCGCATCCTGGACGTGGAGCGGGGCAGGCTGCTGGACGAGCTGGCCCGGGGCCGCATCCCCGTGGTGGCGGGTTTCCAGGGGGTGACGGCCTCGGGGGAGCTCACCACGTTGGGGCGCGGCGGTTCGGACACCACCGCGGTGGCGGTGGCGGCTGCCCTGGGAGCGGACGTGTGCGAGATCTACACGGACGTGGCGGGGGTGTTCACCGCGGACCCGCGCCTCGTGCCCACGGCCCGCAAGCTCCCGTACCTCACCTACGACGAGCTGCTGGAGATGGCCTCCTCGGGTGCGGTGGTGGTGCAGACCCGGGCCGCGGAGTACGCGAAGCTGCACCGGGTCCGCCTGCACGTCCGGAGCACCTTCGAGGAAGGTGAGGGGACCATCATCGGGGAGGAAGCCATGGAGCCGGTACGGTCCGTGAACGCGGTGACCCACGACCTGGACGTGTGCAAGATCACCGTCCAGGACCTGCCCGACGTGCCGGGGGTGGCCCACCGGCTGTTCGGGGTCCTGGCGGAGGCCCACGTGAACGTGGACATGATCGTGCAGACCGCCAGCCGCGGAGGGCGGGCAGACATCTCCTTCACCGTGAGCCGGGCGGACGCCCGGGCCGCGGTGGAGGGTGCGGAGCGGGTGGCGCGGGAGCTGGGGGCCACCAAGGTGGAAAGCGAGGAGGGCGTGGCCAAGGTGTCCGTGGTGGGCGCGGGGATGGTCAGCAACCCGGGGGTGGCGGCCACCATGTTCGGAGCCCTGGCCGCGGAGCAGATCAACATCCAGATGATCAGCACCTCGGAGATCAAGATCTCCTGCGTCATCGACGCCGCCTCCGTGCCGCGGGCGGTTCGAGCCCTGCACCGGGCCTTCAACCTCGAGGAGGACTAGGAGCGCGCCCGGGAAGAACCCTGGCACCGGGTCGCCCACAGCGATTGTTGCGGGGGCGACCGGCCCCCTCGGTTTCCGCAAATCCGAACGTTCGCCCCGGTTTGCCTGGACCCAGGCGCGGCGCCGCCGCTAGGATGGGGCCGGGCGGAGACCTGCCCGTCCTGTCGTTCAGGAATCCCGAACACGGGGAGGTGGTGGCGTTGGCGGAGGCGGTCCGGGCGGTCCCCGGGGAGGTGGGCTGGCTGGAGCGGACCTTCCAGCTGCGGGAGCGGGGCACCACGGTGGGCAACGAGGTGCGCGCGGGCCTGGCCACCTTCATGGTCATGGCGTACATCATCTTCGTGAACCCCAGCATCCTGGGGGCGGTGGCAGACCCCACGGGCGCCAAACTCCCCTTCCCCGCGGTGCTCACCGTGACGTGCCTCACCGCGGGAGTCCTCAGCATCCTCATGGGCCTGGCTTCCAACTACCCCTTCGCTCTTGCGCCGGGGATGGGGCTGAACGCGGTGGTGACCTTCCAGCTGGTGGGAGCCCTCAAGCTCACCTGGCCCCAGGCCATGTCCGTGATCCTCCTGGAGGGGCTGGTGATCCTGCTGTTGGTCCTCACCCGCTTCCGGGAGGCGGTGATGGACGCCATCCCCCTGTCTCTCAAGCGCGCCATCGGGGTGGGGATCGGGCTGTTCATCGCCATCATCGGGTTCGTGAACGGCGGGTTCGTGGCCAAGGGGGAGGCCACGGCCCTGACCCTGGGGAAGCTCCACACCCTCCCCGTGGCGGTGTTCGTGGTGGGGTTCTTGCTCACGGGGTGGATGCTGGCGCGGCGGGTACGGGGCGCCCTGCTGTACGGGATCCTGCTCACCACCGCGGTGGCCGTGGTGGTCAACGCCCTGTGGGGAGGCGGAAAAGCCTTCGGACCCTCCGCGGTCTTGCCGGAGCGGTGGGTAGGGGCGCCCGCGGGGCTGTGGGGCCCGGACCGCATCTTCGGACGCGTGGACTTCGGGTTTTTCTCCACCCTGGGGGTGGCCACCGCGGTCCTGGTCACGTTCTCCATCATGCTGGCGGACTTCTTCGACACCATGGGCACCGTGGTGGGGATCGGCGCGGAGGCAGGCTTTCTGGACGAGCAGGGGAAGCTCCCCCGGATCCGCCAGGTGCTCCTGGTGGACTCCCTGGGCGCCGCCTTCGGCGGGTTCGCCAACAGCAGCAGCAACACCACGTACATCGAGAGCGCCGCAGGGGTGGCGGAGGGCGGCTGCACGGGCCTGGTCTCCGTGGTGGTTGGGGTACTGTTCTTACTGTCCATGTTCCTGAACCCCGTGGCGGGGGTGATCCCCAAGGAAGCCACCGCGCCCGCCCTGATTCTCGTGGGCTTCTTCATGATGACGGTGGCCCGCGACATCCCGTGGGGCGACTACGAGGAGGCCATCCCCGCCTTCGTGACCATGTTGGTCATGCCCTTCACGTGGAGCATCACCAACGGGATCGGGGCGGGGTTCATCACCTACACCGCCCTGAAGATCCTGGCGGGCAAGGCCCGGGAGGTGCACCCCCTCATGGGGCTGGCGGCCGCGGCCTTCGTGGTGTACTTCCTGTTCCCCGCCTGACGAGGTGGCCTGCGGGCTGGTGAGCGTCCTCACCGACTTCGGGCCGGACAGCCGGTACGCGGCGGAGCTGCGCGCGGTGGTGCTGGCTCCGGCGTTCGGCCAGACCCTCACCGTGGTAGACCTCACCCACAGCGTCCGGCGCCACCAGGTCCGGGAGGGCGCGTACTTGCTGCGCTCCGCGGTCCGCAGCTTCCCCCCGGGGACGGTCCACCTGGCGGTGGTGGACCCCGGGGTGGGCACGAGCCGCCGGGGCCTGGCGGTGCGGTCCGGCGGACACTTCCTCGTGGGCCCGGACAACGGGTTGCTGCTACCCGCGGCCAGGGTCCTGGGGCGGCCGGAGGTCCGGGAGATCCGCCACCCGGACCTGCGCAGGCCGGCGGTCTCCCCCACCTTCTGGGGCCGGGACGTGTTCGCCCCGTGCGCCCGTTGGCTGGCCTTGGGTTTTCCGTTCGAGGAGGTGGGGCCGCGGGTCCCCGATCCCGTGGAGCTGGAGCTGAAGCCTCCCGAGCGCCTGCCCGGGGCGCTACGGGGGGAAGTGGTGGCCAGGGACGCCTTCGGGAACCTGAGCACCAACATCCCCGGTGCGTGGCTGGAGGACCTGGGCGAGGCGGTGTGGGTGCAGGCGGGCGCGCAGGCCCACCGGGCGTCCAAGGTCCGCACGTACGGGGAGGCGGCGGTGGGAAGCCTCCTGGTCCTGGAGGGGAGCGACGGGTACGTGGAGGTGGCCGTGCGGGAAGGGGACGCGGGGGAGCGGCTCGGGCTGAGGCCCGGGGACCCCGTAGCCCTCCGGCAGGGCCCGTGACGCCCCCCTGCACCGGCGCGTTACAATGTCCGCAAACCCTCAAGGGGACGACGGCAAGGGCCAAGGAGGGGCCGTGGGCAGAGCGCGGTCTGTGCGAGGGGCGGTGGCGGCAGGGCTCCTGGTGGCGGTGCTGGCCTGGGCGGTGGCAGGAGTCGCCCAGGCGGCGGACGCCTCCCTGGTGTTCCGGGTGGTGGAGCTGTTGCGGGACGAGCACGTGGCCCGTCCCGACCCGGTGCAGCTGTACCGGGCAGCCCTCGGGGGAGTCCGGGAGGCCTTACAGCGTGCGGGGGTTGCGGCTCCCCTAGCGGACCTGTTCGCCCGGGACGAGGAACACGCACGGGAGCAGTTCCAGGCGCGGTTCGACCAGGCGGTGCGGCTCGCGGGCGGCAGACTGACCGAGCGGGAGCTGCAGTTTGCCGCGGCGCGGGCGGCGGCCGCGAGCCTCAGGGACTCCCACACGGGGTTCATCACCCCCGAGCGGCTGGCGGAGATCCGGCGGCAGCAGCAGAACGAGGCCGCCTTCACGGGCATCGGGATCCTCCTGTTGAGCAAGGACGGGAGGTTCTACGCGCGCCTGGTGTTCTCGGGCAGCCCCGCCCAGCGGGCAGGGCTGCAGCCCTTCGACCGCATCCTGGCCATCGACGGGGTGAGCACGGAGGGCATGACCACGGAGCAGGTCTCCAGCCGAATCCGGGGGCCCCAGGGGACCACGGTGACCCTGACCGTGCGGCGAGCCACGCAACCGACTCCCGTGGTGGTTTCCATCGTCCGGGAGCCCATCGTGGTGCCCTCGGTGGAGTGGTCGGTGCTGGACGGGCAGGTGGGCTACCTGCGGCTGGGACAGTTCAACCAGGGCGCCAGCGCCCGGGTGGCCCGGGCCGTGGGGGAGCTGCAGCAGCAGGGGATCCGGGGGCTCGTGCTGGACCTGCGGGGTAACCCCGGTGGGTTCGTGTCCGAGCTGAACCGGGTGGCGGAGGTGTTCCTGCCCAGGGGGCTGGTGGTCTACACCATGGAAAGCCGCGACGAGGGGCGGCGCGCGTACCTGACCCGCACCGGACCGCTGCTGGACCCCTCGGTGCCTGTAGTGGTGCTGGTGGACGACGACACCGCGAGCGCCGCGGAACTCCTGAGCGCGGCGCTGCGGGACCACGGCCGGGCGCCCCTGGTGGGGCTGCGCACCGCGGGGGCGGTCCTGGTGAGCGTCACCTTCCCCTTACCCGGGGGGGCCGGCCTGAGCGTGGCCATCGCCCGCATGCTAACCCCAAGGGGAGAGGAACTGGAGGGCCGGGGCCTGGTCCCGGACGTGGAGGTGGACTTGACCTCCGCGGACCTGGAAAGGGGTTTCGACAGCCAGCTGGCTCGGGGCACGCAGGAGCTGGCGCGCATCGCCCGGCAGGGCTCGGCGTGGCGCTAGAAGCCCGTCTCGGAATAACCCTCCGGGAGAAGGGGACCGGGGTGGTCTAGGGCGGTGGCTTCCGTCCGCGGACGGCACGTGGAGGTCCGCTTCCGCCTGAGGTCTCCGGAGGAGTTCCAGGAGGAGGTGGAGCATGTGGGAGGCCGCCTGGTGTCGCAGTACGCCTTCACGGACACCCTCCTGCGCCACCGGCGCCACGGCACGCCCCCGGGGGTGAGCCTGCGCGTGCGACACTACCGCCCCCGGGGCCCCTGTGCGCTGCTGCTGAACGCCACCGTGGCACCGCGGAGGAGAGGGCTTGCCTTCCAGGTTTCCTCGCTGCCCGGGGGCAAGGTGCGCCTGTACGAGGGCAGCGCCCGGGACTGCCTGCGGGTGGCTCAGGTCCTGGGCTTTGAGCCGTCGTTCCAAGTGGAGCACGTCCGGGGCAGGGTCTGGCAGCTGCCGGGCGGGGTGGAGGTGGTGGTGGAGCGCATCCGGGGCCGGCGGGGGCCGACCGCGGTGGAGCTGGGTTGGTGGGCGGAGGTGGCGGCGGTGGGAAGCGACCTCCGGGAAGCGGAAAGGCGCCTGCGGTCGGCCCTGCGGCGCCTGCACCTGGACCCCGAAGCCAGCTATGCGGGAGGCCTCCCCCGGGCTGTGGCACAGGCCCTGGCAAGGGAAGGGGTTCGCGCGGGGAATGTCGAACCCGGGGCTTCAAAGCCAGGGGCGAGGAGGAGGGCATGAAGGACTTCACCAAGGTGGTGCTGCCGGAGAGCGAGCTGCCCAAGGCGTGGTACAACATCCTGGCGGACCTGCCCTCTCCTCCTCCGCCACCCCTGCACCCGGGGACCAAGCAGCCCATCGGCCCCTCGGACCTGGAGCCCCTGTTCCCGCGGGAGATCATCCTGCAGGAGGTCAGCACGGAGCGGTGGATCGAGATCCCCGAACCCGTGCGGGACGTGTACCGCCTGTGGCGGCCCACCCCCCTGATCCGGGCGCGCCGCCTGGAGGCTGCCCTGCAGACCCCCGCCCGCATCTACTACAAGTACGAGGGCACAAGCCCCGCAGGCAGCCACAAGCCCAACACCGCGGTGGCCCAGGCCTTCTACAACAAACAGGCGGGCGTGCGGCGGCTGACCACGGAGACGGGGGCGGGGCAGTGGGGGTCGGCCCTGGCCATGGCCTGTCGGATGTTCGGGCTGGACTGCACCGTGTACATGGTCCGGGTCAGCTACCGGCAGAAGCCCTACCGCCGGATCCTCATGGAGACGTGGGGAGCCGAGGTGGTGCCCAGCCCCAGCGACCGCACCCGGGCGGGCCGTGCCATCCTCGAACAGGACCCCGACTCGCCCGGCAGCCTGGGGATTGCCATCAGCGAGGCCGTGGAGGACGCGGCGACCCACGAGGACACCAAGTACTCCCTGGGCAGCGTGCTGAACCACGTGCTGCTGCACCAGACGGTCATCGGTCTGGAGGCGAAGCGGCAGATGGAGTTGTTCGACGACTACCCGGACGTGGTCATCGGGTGCATCGGCGGGGGCAGCAACTTCGCAGGCCTCAGCTTCCCCTTCCTGCAGGACAAGCTGCGCGGGAGGGCGGTGCGGGTGGTGGCGGTGGAGCCCACCGCGTGTCCCACCCTCACCAAGGGCCAGTACCTGTACGACTTCGGGGACACCGCCCGGACCACACCCCTCATCAAGATGTACACCCTGGGCCACAGTTTCATTCCCCCGGGGATCCACGCGGGCGGGCTGCGCTACCACGGGGACGCGCCCACGGTGTGCCTGCTGTACCAGCAGGGCTACATCGAGGCGGTGGCGTACCCGCAGAGGGCGGTGTTCGAGGCCGCGGTGACCTTCGCCCGGACCGAAGGGATCCCGCCTGCGCCGGAGAGCGCCCACGCGGTGAAGCGGGCCATCGACGAGGCCATCGCGTGCCGGGAGGCGGGGGAGTCCAAGGCCATCCTGTTCAACCTGTCGGGCCACGGGCACTTCGACCTGGCCGCGTACGAGGAGTACCTGGCAGGCCGGCTGGCGGACTTCGAGTACCCGGAGGCGGAGATCCGCAAGGCCCTGGAGGGGCTGGCGGCGCTGCAGCCCGCGTGACCCTCCGGCGGCCGGTCACGCCTCCGCCAGGGGGAAGCTCAGCAGGCGGTCCACCCGCAGCCCGAGCTGCTCCACGAGCTCCCCGGCCCGTTGTCGGCATTCCTCCGGGACCACCAGGTGGAACTCGCCTCCGCACAGGTCCGCGTACGCCCGGAAGAGCTGCCACTGCCGGGCTGTCTCCTCCAGGTCCAGGGTGTCACAGGTCTCCGCTTCCACCAGCAGCAGGCGGTTGGCCGGGTCGCGGCAGGTGAGGTCGGGGCGGGAGGGGGCGAAGCCGGGCAGGTGCACCGAGCGGGGAGGCCGCTCACCCGGCAGGTCTGCGAAGATCCTCGAGCAGCCCTGGGCCACGTAGGCCGACCGGGCGGCCCGGAGAAGGCGTACGTGGCGTTGGAAGGACGCCAGCCTGCGGTGCGCCACGCTGTCAGGTTGCCACGGCCCCCGGGCTCGCACTAGCCTTTCCTGGAAAGCCTCCCACAGGCGGACCGGAGTCCCCGAACCTGGCGCCGCGGTTTGGGGCCGGCGTAGCCCGCGTGGTATGGTGGGCGGGGAGGAGGACCGTGTCCACCCACGACATCGCCAAGACCGAGCGGACGGAGATGTACCTGAAGGCGGTGTTCGCGCTGCAGCAGACCGCTCCCCCGGCCACGGTGTCGAAGGTGGCGGAGTTCATGGGGGTGTCCGTGCCCTCGGCCTCCGAGATGCTCAAGCGCCTGGAACAACAGGGCTACGTCCGCGGGTCCGAAGACGGGGTCGGTCTCACCCCCGCGGGGCGGGAGGTGGCGGTGCGGGTGGTCCGCCGGCTCCGTCTGGCGGAGCGCCTGCTCACGGACGTCCTGGGTTTGGAGCTGGAGCGGGTGTACGAGGAAGCCTGCAAGCTGGAGCACGTCATCAGCCCGGAGGTGGAAGCCCGCCTCGAACAGGTGCTGGGCGCGCCCACCCGGTGCCCCCACGGCCTTCCCATTCCCAGGCCGGACGGGACGGTGGATCCCCTACCCCCAGAGGCCCTCGCAGACTTGGCCGCGGGAGAGTCCGCCACGGTGTGGGCCATCCCGGAGGAGGACCCGGAGTTCGTGGCCTACCTCCGTTCCCTGCACCTGGTACCGGACGCCCGGGTGGCGGTGGTGGAAGTGGCGCCCTTCAACGGCCCCATCTTCTTCGAGGCGGAGGGCTTCCGCCACGCCATCGGCCGGGAAGCCGCGGGCAGGGTGAAGGTCAAGCGCGAGAGTTAGGGTTGACAACCAGGCAGAGTTAGACTAGCCTAAGCTCGCAATCTTGAGCATTTCGATCAACAACCTGGAGGTGTCTCCCGTGCGAGGCCCCAGCGCAGCCCTCCTCGTGGTCCTGAGCCTGTCCGTGGTCCTGCTCCCCCTACCGGGCCGGTCCCCGGCAGCGGCGCAGCAACCCCGTCAGGTGAACCTGTACAACGGGCGGCACTACGACACCGACGAGGCCATCTACCAGGAGTTCACGCGCCGCACGGGGGTACGGGTCAACCTGGTGCAGGGTGACGCAGACCAGCTCATCGAGCGCATCCGGGCGGAGGGTGCCAACAGCCCTGCGGACGTCCTGGTGACCGTGGACGCAGGGCGGCTGTACCGGGCCCAGCAGCTGGGCCTGTGCCAACGCGTGGACTCTCCGGTGCTGAACAGCCGGATTCCCGCGCACCTGCGGGACCCCCAGGGCTACTGGTTCGGTTTCACCAAGCGGTTCCGGGTGCTGGCGTACTCCCGGGCCCGGGTGAACCGCGCGGCCCTGTCCACCTACGAAGACCTGGCCTCTCCCAGGTGGCGCGGGAAAGTCCTGGTCCGCAGCTCCAGCCACGTGTACAACCAGTCCCTGGTGGGTGCCCTCCTGGCCTGGCACGGGGAGGCCTTCGTGGCCCGGTGGGCCCGGGGGGTGGTGGCGAACTTCGCCCGGCCCCCTCAAGGGGGCGACCTCGACCAGCTCCGGGGCATCGCCGCGGGCGAGGGGGACGTGGCCCTGGTGAACCACTACTACTACCTGAGGCTCCTCAACTCCCCGAGCCCCGCGGACCGGTCGGTGGCACAGCAGGTGGGGCTGTTCTTCCCCAACCAGGGCGTGGAGGACCGTGGCGTCCACGTGAACCTGAGCGGGGCGTGCGTGGTGTCCACTTCCCGGAACCGGGAAGCCGCGGTGGCCTTCCTGGAGTTCCTGAGCTCGGACTTCGCCCAGGAGGTCTTCGCCAAGGGCAACTTCGAGTTTCCCGCGGTGCGCGGGGTCACGAACCCCATGGCCGCGGTGGCGCCTGCGAACCTGAAGGAGGACACCTTGAACGCGGCCACCTACGCGGCCAACGGCGGCAAGGCCCTGCAGCTCATGGTGGCCGCGGGGTGGCGCTAGCAGGCCTCGGTGCCGGCACCTTCCCGACCCAACCCCCTCAGGGCCCTGTGGCACGGCTTGCTCCCCGCGGGCGGGCTGGCCGTGGCCGGGGCCCTGTCGCTGCCCGTCCTCGTGGTGGCGGCAAGCCTGCTGCTGCCCGTGGAGCCCACCTGGGGCGGCTTTTTGAAGCTGGTGCTCCCCCGCTACGTCCGCAATACCGTGTGGCTGCTGGTGGGCGTGGGCGTGGGCACCCTGGTGGTGGGGGTGGGGACCGCGTGGCTCGTGAGCGCCTACGAGTTCCCGGGCCGCCGAATCTGCGAGGCCGCCCTCCTCCTTCCCCTGGCGGTCCCGGCGTACCTTTTGGCCTACACGTACGCGGACCTGCTGCAGTACGCGGGCCCCGTGCAGTCCGCCCTGAGGGCGTGGTGGGGCTGGCAGCGCGGCTACTTCTTCCCAGAGATCCGGTCCCTGGGCGGGGCCGTGTTCGTCCTGACCTTCGTGCTGTACCCGTACGTGTACCTCCTGAGCCGCGCCGCCTTCCTGGAGCAGTCCGCCACCGTGTGGGAGGTCAGCCGAACCCTCGGACACGGGCCGTGGAGCACCTTCCTCCGGGTGGCCCTGCCCGTGGCCCGGCCGGGCATCGTGGCAGGCCTGAGCCTCGCGGGGATGGAGGTCCTGGCGGACTTCGGGACCGTCAAGTACTTCGAGCTGGACACCTTCGCCACGGGCATCTACCTGGTGTGGTTCAGCTTCGGCTCCCCCGTGGGGGCGGCGAAGCTGGCGGCCTGGTTGATGGGCTTCGTCCTGGCGGTGGTGGCCCTGGAGCGCCTTTCCCGCGGCCGGAGGAGGTACCACAGGCCCGCGGGTCCCCAGCGGACCACGCGCCCGTCGCGGCTGGGGGGAACGCGGGCGGCGGCCGCCGCCGCGGCGTGCCTCGCCCCGCCGCTCTTGGGTTTCGGCGTCCCGGGGGCTTACCTGGCCTGGATGGCGTGGGTGGCGGGCGACCCCCTGTGGGGCAGCCCCTTCCTCCGGCTGGCGGGAAATACCTTCGCCTTGGCCTCCGCCGCCGCGGGTGCGGCGGTGGTGGTGTCCGCGGTCGTGGCGTACGGGCTGCGCCTGAGGCCCACCCCCGTCATGAGGTTCGCCGCCCGGGTGGTCTCCCTAGGCTACGCGGTCCCAGGGGTGGTGGTGGCAGTGGGCGTGCTGGTGCCCTTCGGCTGGCTGGACAACTTCGTAGACGGACTGTTCCGGCGCTGGTGGGGGATCTCCACGGGGCTGGTCCTCACGGGCACCGCCTTCGCCCTGGTGTACGCATACCTGGTCCGCTTCCTGGCCGCGGCCCTCAGCGCCATCGAGGCCGGGCTGAGCCGCATCGGCCCCACCCTGGAGGGGGCGGCCCGCACCCTGGGGCACGGCCCGACCAGCGTGCTCCTGCGGGTCCACGCACCCCTCATGCGGGGCAGCGTGTTCACCGCGGCCCTCCTGGTGTTCGCGGACGCCCTCAAGGAGCTGCCTGCCACCCTGGTCCTGCGCCCGTTCAACTTCGACACCCTGGCGGTGCGGGTCTACCAGCTGGCCAGCGACGAGAGGCTGGCGCAGGCCTCCACCGCGGGGCTTTGCATCGTGGCGGTGGGTCTGTTGCCGGTCTTGCTCCTGGACCGGGCGGTGCACCGTTCCAGGCTGGAGGACGCGGGGACCGGTTCGGGGCGCCCATCGGTTGCACGTCCGATTGACCGAACCGTCAAACTTGGCCTAGCCTGAACCCGGCGAGGAGGGCGGGCATGGTAGCCCATCAGGAGAAGGCTGAGGCCCCGGCGCCGAACCCCCGGGTTCGCCTGGTGGGGGTTTCCAAGCGTTTTGGACCCGTGGAAGCCCTGCGGGGGCTGACCCTTTCCGTGCAGGAGGGCGAGATCCTGGTCCTCCTGGGGCCCAGCGGCTGCGGGAAGACCACGGCCCTGCGCATCGTGGCCGGGCTGGAGGTTCCCGACGAGGGCTGGGTGGAGGTCGCCGGACAGGTGGTGGCGGGGCACCGCTGGGTCCCTCCGGAAGCCCGTGGGGTGGGGATGGTGTTTCAGGAGCCCTCCCTGTTCCCCCACCTGACGGTCCTGGAAAACGTGGCTTTCGGGCTGCGGGGGATGACCCGCACGGAGCGGCTGCGGAGGGCGGAGGAGGTCCTGGACCTGGTGGGGGCCCGGGAGCTGTCGGGGCGCTTCCCCCACGAACTGTCGGGCGGGGAACAGCAGCGGGTGGCCCTGGCCCGGGCCCTGGCCCCGAGGCCCTCGGTGGTCCTTCTGGACGAGCCCCTCAGCAGCCTGGACCCCGAGCTGCGCCGGCGGACCCGGGAGGAGTTGCGCCGCCTGCTCAAGGCGGAGGGCAGTACCGCCATTTTGGTGACCCACGACCAGGAGGAAGCGTTCGCGGTGGCGGACCGCATCGGGGTCCTGAGCCGGGGACGCCTCTGGCAGGTGGGGCCCCCGGAGGAGATCTACCACGCCCCTGCCTGTCGGTTCGTGGCGGACTTTGTGGGGGAGGCGGACTTCTTGCCGGGACGGGTCCACGACCACGTGGCCCGGACGGAGCTCGGCGACTTCCCCTGCAACGGGCTCCCCGAGGGCACGCCCGTGGAGGTGATGCTGCGGCCCGCGGACCTAGCCTTGGAGCCCGCCCCGGAGGGCCCGTCCGTGGTGGTGGGCCGGCGGTTCCGCGGCCCGGAGACGGTGTACGAGGTGCGGCTGGCTTCCGGGCGGGTGGTGCGCTGCCGGGTGGCGGGCGAGGGGACTCTCCCCTTGGGGACACGGGTCCGGGTGCGGCCCACGTGCGCGCGGACCGTGGTGTTCCCTGCGGAGCCCGAGGGCTAGGAGCGTGTCCCGGAAAAACCTGTTTCATGGGGGGAGACCGGGGTCCCCAAAAATCGCGTAGCGATTTTTGGGGTGGTCTAGCCGCCTTCCGTGACGTACACCACCCGGAGGATCTCCTCGATGGTGGTGACGCCCTCCAGGACCTTGCGGATCCCGTCGTCCCGCATGGTGCGGAAGCCTTCCGCCCGCGCGGCCTCCCGGATCTCGTTGGCCGGGGCCCGCCGCACCACCAGCTCCCGGACGCGGTCGGTCACCACCAGGAGCTCGTACACCCCCGTGCGGCCCTTGTAGCCCGTCTGGCGGCAGTGGTCGCACCCCGCGCCCCGGTACAGCACCAGGTCTTCCTCCTCCGCGAGTTCTTCCGACAGCCTGCGCAGGGCGTCCTTGGGCGGTCGGTAGGCCTCCTTGCACTTGGGGCAGATGCAGCGGGCGAGCCGCTGGGCCAGGACGCCGATGACGGAGGAGCTGATGAGGAAGGGCTCGATGCCCATGTCCACCAGGCGGGTGAAGGCGCTGGGGGCGTCGTTGGTGTGGAGGGTGCTCAGGACCAGGTGGCCCGTGAGGGCCGCCTGCACCGCGATCTCCGCGGTCTCCCGGTCCCGGATCTCCCCCACCATGATCACGTCGGGGTCCTGCCGGAGGATGCTGCGCAGGCCCGTGGCGAAGGTCAGCCCCGCCTTGGGGTTCACCTGGACCTGGTTGATGCGGGGCAGCTGGTACTCCACGGGGTCTTCCACCGTGATGATGTTCTTGTCCAGGGTGTTGATCTTGCTCAGGGTCGCGTACAGGGTGGTGGTCTTCCCGCTCCCCGTGGGCCCCGTGACCAGGATCATCCCGTAGGGTTTGCTCGCCAGCTCCTCCCACTTGGCCTGCACGTCGCTGGCCATGCCCAGCCGGTTGAGGCTGATGAGGGCGTTGGACTGGTCCAAGATCCGCAGGACCACCTTCTCCCCGAACATGGTGGGGAGGGTGGAGACCCGGAGGTCGATGTCACGGCCGTCCACCTTGAGGTGGATGCGTCCGTCCTGGGGTCGGCGCCGCTCCGCGATGTCCAGGTTGGCCACGATCTTGATGCGGGACACGAGGGCCGCCTTGAGGTTCTTCGGGGGCGACATCACGTCGTGCAGCACCCCGTCGATGCGGTAGCGCACGTGCAGGCCGTTGCGGTGTGGCTCGATGTGGACGTCGCTGGCCCCCTCCCGGATGGCCTGGTCCAGGATCACGTTCACCAGCTTCACCACGGGGGCCTCGTCCACCATCTCCCGGAGGCGGTCGATGCTGACCTCTTCCTCCCCGGGCGCTTCCTCCTCCGTGACCACCGCCTGCTCGAAGATGGACCCCACGTGGTAGTACTTGTTGATGGCCTGCATCAGCTCGTCTTCCGTGGTGATGCGGGCCTCCACGTCCATGCCCGTGACCAGCCGGACGTCGTCCAGGGCCAAGAGGTTGAGGGGGTCCACCAGGGCCACCACCAAGCGGTCCCCGTTGCGGCCGAAGGCCAAGACCTTGTGGCGGGACGCGATGTGCTGCGGGACCAGCCGGACCACCTCGGGGTCCACGGGGGTGTTGGCGAGGCTCACGTACGGGTATCCCCACTGGACGCCGATGGCCTTGGCCAGGTCCTCCTCGGTAATGAGACCCATGCGGACCAGAATGCGGCCCAGGCGCTCCCCGGTGCGGGCCTGCACCTCCAGGGCCTGCTGGAGCTGCGCCTCGTTCACAAACCCCATCCGCACGAGGATCCCGCCCAGAGCCTCCCGCCGGACCAGGGTGGGCGCGCCGGGGCGCGCGGCAGCCCGGGGGCCCTTGGGAGGGGCCGGCGGACTTGCCGCGGCAGGGTCGGGTACGGGCAAGGCTGGGCCGGGCTCCGCCGCAGGTGCCTCCTCCGCCACGAGCGGCGTCTGTTCGCCCGGCGAGGGCTCAGGCGTGGCTTCGGGGAGAGAGGGTTGGGGCGTCTCCGGGGCCGCCTCCGCCGCGGGCTGCGTCTCCGGCGGAGGAGTCTGCTCCTGCACGGCCTCCGCGGCGGCCACCGGCTCGGGGGCCGGTTCCGCCCGGGCCCCGTGGCCGTTGGCCCGGGCTTCCAGGGCGCTGGCCCGCTCCAGCACACTGGCGGCCTCCTGGGACAGGCCGAGCTTCTCGTACAACTCCGCCAGGGTCAGGAGGACCACCACGGCTTCCTTCAGAAAGCCTCCTGACTCGTACAGGGACGCCAGGTCCAGGTAGTGGACGGGTTCGGTGGGGGCCAGCTCGATGAGCTTCTTGTACTCGCCGATGGCCTCCTGCACCCGGCCCCGGTGGGCGTGCCGGAGGGCCTGGTGGTACCTCCAGGCGCACTCCAGGGTCTGGTTGTCGGAGGGGATCCCCAGGGAAGCCTTGTACTCCCGCAGGGCAGCCAGCTCCACCTCTGCCTGCCCCGGTTTTGTGCTGCTCGCCTTCATGGTCCGCTCCCGGCTCCTGCTGGCCAACGGTCCCCCCGACCCACCGCCTTCTCAGTCTAGCAGGAGAGCAAGTATTGTACCCCGCCGGGCCCTTCCCTAGACGTGTCCCGGAAAAATCCCCAAACGCAACGTTTGGGGCTGGTCTAGCACGGACCCGGGGCAAGCGCAAGACCCTGGTTTGGAATGGAAGTTGCTCCAAGGAAGCCCGGAAGGAGCTCTCGGGGACTGGAGGGAAGTCTTGACACCCATGGACGCTCGCTACGAGGTGGACGTGGCCGTCCTCAGCGGCCTGCTGGCGGACCGGCACCTGGTGAGCCTAGCCCTGAACGAAGGGTTCGGGCCGGAGATGCTCGACAGCCCCGTCAGCCAGCGGCTGGCCCGGGTCGTGCTGGAGCTGGCCATGGCCCGGGCTGCCCCCCTGGACGAGCTCGCGGTGCGCCACGAGGTCCAGGAGCGGGGCATGCTCAGCCCGGAGATGGAGCGGCTTCTGCAGGCCGTGAAGATGACCCGGCCGCCGTCCGCGGCACAGATGGTGGCCTACCTGGACGCCCTGAAGGCCAGGGAGAGCCGCCGGCGGCTGGAGGCGGTCCAGCGGCGCATCCAGGACTTCCTGCGGCAGGGGGACCGGGCGGGCTCGGGGGACCTGGTGCGGTTCGTGGGCGAGGTGGTGGGGGAGCTGTTCGAGATCCAAAAACGGCGGCTGCGCCGGAGGCTGGTCCCCGTGGGGGACGTGGTGGGGGACCTCATCGAGCACGTCCAGAACCCCGCCGCGGGGGGGCTGCTGGGGTACTCCATCTCGCCCTTCGACCGGCTGAACCGGGTCCTGTCGGGGCTCCGGCCGGGCTTCTACTACGGCCTGGCGGGAGCCCCGCGCCGGGGCAAGACCAACCTGGCCCTGCAGCTGGCCAGCTACGTGGCCCGCAACCACCGCATCCCGGTGCTGTTCTACTCCTGGGAGCAGACCACCAAGGTCCTGGCCGCCCGCCTGCTGGCCAAGGAGATGCTGGTGAGCCCCGCGGACATCCTGGCGGGGACCGTGGACCGCTCTCCGGCGACCCTGGCCAAGCTGCGGTCGGCGGAGGAAGAGGTGTACCGGTACGCCCCGTACCTGTACCTGGTGGAGGCGGGTCGTAAGGACACCCTGGAGCGCATCAAGGCACACGCGTACAACGTGATGCAGGAGCACGACACCAACCAGGTCCTCCTCTGCCTGGACTACCTGCAGAAGATCCCCTTGGAGGAGCCCGTGGCGGACGACAAGGCCCGCACGGACCTCATCTCCTCCCAGCTGGCGGAGCTGAGCCTGGAGCTGCGGGCCCCCATCCTGGCCATCTCCCCCCTGGACAAGGAGGGGTGCCGGCTGGACGAGCGGCCCGCGGAGGACGACGGGGAGTCGGGGCTGTACGAGCGGCCCACCATGCACCACAGCGTGGGGTCCGGGGACCTGGAGTACGACCTGGACGTGGCCATGGTCTTGGTGAAGGACTGGAAGGCCACCCGGGACCTGCGGGAGTACCTGGAGTCCAAGGCGCGGCAGGAAGGGGTGGACCCCGACGAGCTCCCCAAGATCGACATCCTCAACCTGTTCATCGACAAGAACCGGGACGCTCCGGAGGCGGAGTCCAACATCGTCCAGTTCGCGTTCTTCATTACCTTGAACAAGTTCGTGGAGCTGGGGTACAAGCACGAGAAGGAGTACCGGGGAGACTTCCGGGGCTTCTCCAAGGTGGTGGAGATTTACGGCCAGCTCAAGGAAGCTGGGCTGTTGGGTGCACCCCGGGAGGCCCTGGCCAGGGTTCCGTGAGGGGAGGGCAGGAGGATGAACATCGAGCAGCTGCTCAAGGAAGTGGTGGACCGCCAGGGGTCAGACCTTCACCTCACCGCGGGGGTGCCGCCCGTGATGCGGGTGTGGGGCAAACTCACCCCCCTGGCGGGGTACCCCGTCCTGACCCCGGAGGACACGTACCAGCTGGCCTACAGCATGCTGAACACCCTGCAGAAGCAGAAGTTCGAAAAGAACTGGGAACTGGACCTCTCCTACGGGGTCCCGGGGCTGGGCCGCTTCCGGGTGAACGTGTACCGGCAGCGCGGGGCCGTGGGGGTGGCCATCCGGGTCATCCCCCACGAGGTCCCGCACCTGGAGGACCTGAACCTGCCGGGCGTGCTGGTGGAGCTCACCCGCCGGCCCCGAGGCCTGATCCTGGTCACGGGGCCCACGGGCCAGGGCAAGTCCACCACCCTGGCCGCCATGATCAACCAGATCAACGAGGAGCGCAGCTGCCACATCGTGACCATCGAGGACCCCATCGAGTACCTGCACGAGCACAAGCGCAGTGTCATCAACCAGCGGGAGCTGGGCTTTGACACCCAGTCCTTCCCCAACGCCCTGCGGGCGGCTCTGCGGGAGGACCCGGACGTGGTCCTCATCGGGGAGATGCGGGACCTGGAGACCATCGCCGCGGCCTTGACCATCGCGGAGACCGGCCACCTGGTCTTCGCCACCCTGCACACCGCCAACGCGGCCCAGTCCATCGACCGCATCATCGACGTGTTCCCGCCCCACCAACAGCAGCAGGTCCGGGTCCAGTTGGCCTCCGTGCTGGAAGCCGTGGTGAGCCAGATCCTCCTCCCCAACCAGCTGTTCCTCCGGCGGTTCGGGAGCCAAGAGGGCTACGCCGCGGCCCGGCGGTCCGGGTCGGTCGCCACCGTGCGCCGGGCGTGGCCCACCCTCGAGGAGATCGGACGGGTGCCCGCGGTGGAGGTGATGATCGCTACCCCCGCCATCCGCAACCTGATCCGGGAGGGGAAGACCCACCAGATCGAGTCCGCCATCCAGACCGGCGCGGAGTGGGGGATGCAGACCATGGACCAGTCCCTGCGGGACCTCTACCAGCGGGGACTCATCTCCTTCGAGGACGCCATCGGGAAAGCCATCCACCCCGAGGAGCTCCGCAAGATGATCGCCTGAGGCGAGGAGGTCCGCCATGGCAACGTACCAGTACACCGCCCGGGACCAGATGGGCCGCGTGGTCACGGGGACCCTGGAGGCGGAGTCCGACGCCCAGGTGGCGGAGAAGCTGCACCAGATGGGCTTCTTCATCACCGCCATCGAGCGGGCGAAGGCCGGGCCGGGGGAGGCCCGGAGTTTTTTGGACTTGTTCCGGGGGATCTCCCTGCGGGACCTGGCCCTGATGAGCCGGCAGTTCTCCACCATGGTGAACTCCGGCCTGACCCTGGTGCGCTCCCTGACCATCCTGGAGCAGCAGACCACCAGCCACCGCCTGCGGGAGGTGTTGAGCAAGGTACGCGCGGACGTGGAGCAGGGCCGCACCCTCGCGGACGCCCTCGCCAAGCACCCGCAGGCCTTCAGCTCCCTGTACGTCAACATGGTGCGGGCCGGGGAGGCGGGGGGGGTTCTGGACGACGTGCTGCAGAGGCTGGCGACCTTCTTGGAGAAGGAGTTCGCCCTGCGGCAGAAGATCAAGTCCGCCATGGTGTACCCGGTGATCCTCACCGTGGCCGCCACCGCGGCGCTGTTGTTCATGACCATGGTGATCATCCCGCAGTTCGTGGTGTTCTTCCGGGAGCTGAACGTGGGGGACCTGCCCCTGCCCACGAAGGTGGTGATGGCCATCAGCTACTTCCTGCGGACCTACTGGTTCGTGTGGATCCCGGGCCTGGCCCTGTCGGTGTGGGGCTTCCTGCGGTGGCTGCGGACCCCTCGCGGCAAGGCGTGGTGGGACCGGGCCAAGCTGCGCCTGCCGGTGTTCGGCCCTGTGATCCAGAAGACCCTGTTGGCGCGCTTCGCCCGGACCCTGGGGACCCTCCTGGGGGCGGGAGTGCCCCTCCTGCAGGCCTTCGACGTGACCAGCAAGGCGGTGGACAACGTGGTGGTGGAGGAGGCCATCCGGAAGGTGCGGGCCAGCATCCGGGAAGGAGAAAGCATCGCCCTGCCCCTTTCGCAGGTGGAGCTGTTCCCGCCCATGGTGGTGCAGATGGTGAAGGTGGGGGAGGAAGCCGGGAACCTGGACGAGATGCTGGTGAAGGTGGCGGACTTCTACGACACCGAGGTGGAGGCCGCGGTGGGGGCCCTGGCCAGCACCCTGGAGCCCGCCATGATCGTGTTCATGGGGTTTGTGGTGGGGGCCATGGTCATCTCCCTGTACATGCCCATCTTCCAGCTGGCCGCCAAAGCGGGGTAGGGTCCCGTCAGGGGCGTCCCCGGGCAGCCTGCCTGGACACGTCCCGCGGGAAGGAGGACGGGGACGGTGTCGCAGCCCGGGGGAGGACCGCCAGGGCGTCGCTTACAGGCCGCTCTCCTCCCTCGTCGGAAGGACGGTTGACAAGGGCTCCCCCCACCACCAGGGTGGTGGAACCGCCCCCGTCCAGGTTGAGGGCGTCCACCGCCCCCAGGGCCTGGAGCTCCCCCGCCAGCTCCGCGAGGGTCATCCCCAGCCCGTGCTCGGGCCACCGCCCGTCCACCACCACCAGCAACAGGGTGCCGTCCCGACCGACCCCCACCGCGGTGCGCGGGTGGCGCCGGTTCCGGAACGCCTCCGGGAAGCCTTCGTGGGCGGGGCCGGCCACGCCGGACGCCACCAGGCGGGGGCCCCCGCACAGCACGTGCCGGACCTGCTGCCACCGGGGATCCTGGGAGGCCGGCTGCAGGGTCAGGCTGATCCGGACCGGGTCGCCCACCCGGAACTGCTGGAGGGCCGCCACGGCCTCCCCGCTCCCGGAGAGCACGAAGCCGTCCGGGGGAATGGGGCTGTCGGCCCTGGCCGCGACCTCCCGCACCACCCCTCCGACCACCACCACCTCCCAGCCCGGCGCTTCCGTGCGGGTGCTGGAGGCATAGCGCGGCGTGTACAGCACCACCTCGTGGGGCCTCCGGAGACGGTTGATGCCTGAAAGGCGCACGCGGTGGAGCGGGCCCTCCACCTCCCCCCTCCAGTCCAGGGCGTCCACCAACGCAAAACCTTCCGACATCCCCAGGCAGCTACGGCCGGGGACTGGCTCGCTCACCCACTCCCCGTCCGCCACCAGCCCGCCCAGGGGGTCGCCGTCTGGAGCAAAGAAACCACCGTTCACCGCCGCCAGGGCCCCCAGGCGTCTGGCCATCTCCGACGGCCGCTCCCGGCCCAGCACCCGGCCCCGGGCGAGTACTGGCCGCACGTCGAAGCGGCGCAGGTCTACCCGCACCACCGCCACCCACTGCGGGCCGGGCAGGGCTTCCAGGTCCCGCACCGTGGAGAGCACCCAGGTGGGCAGCCCTTCCGCCTGAAGGCCCCGGGACAGCTCCTCCGCTTCCCGGCGGGTGCGGAAGGAACCCACCCGGACCTTGAACAGGCCGTCCAGCTCGTCCACGAAACTCAACATCCCCCGGGCGCGGAGCTGGGCCGCGAGGCGCCGGGCGTTGTCGGGGTTGGCGAAAGCCCCCACCTGTACGCGCCACACAGGCAGGCTGCGCAGGGCCCCGCGCTTCTCCACGGCCAGCGCGAGACCTGGGCCCAGGGCCTGCTCGTACCGTAAGCGCACGCCTCCCTCCACCGCCCGCAGGTACGCCCACAGCAAGGAGGCCGCCTCCGCCCGCGTGATGGGGTCCTGTGGCCGCAGGCCCGCGGTGGGTTCGTGGACCAAGGGAGGTTCCGTGCGCGTCGCCAGCAGCAGAGCGGGGGAGATCCCGGCGCCCGCCTCGGCCCGAGCCGCGAGCCACTCCGCCTCCCACGCGTAGCCCAAGGCCCGCACCACCCAGTCCACCGCGTCCGCACGGCGCAGCGCCTCCTGGGGGCGGAAGCGCGCCTGCTCGGGCAGGACCCCGTAGCGGGAGGCAGCTTCCACGAAGGGCGCGTCAGGGTGCCCCGAGACGTCGGAAAAGCCGGGCCGCTCGGGCCTGTCCACGGGCAGGCCCTTTGCCGCCACCAGCCACCGGACGAACCGGGCTCGGGGTAGGGTGGCCTCGGGCCGGAACAGGCCGTCCGGGTCCACGTCCACCACCCGCCGCTCCAGGAGTTCCTGGACTCGGGCTGCAGCCCAGCTGCCCGGGAGGTCCCGCGGAGTGGTCTGGGCCCGGGCCACCGTGGCGAGGAGCAGGACCAGCCACGCCAGGCGCCGCACACGATGGACTTCGCAGGGCCCGCGGTCAGGTCCTGCGGAAGGGAAGCCGGGCCAGGCGGAGAAGTACGGGCTCGTCCGGAACCAGGAGCGTGTCCCGGAAAAACCCTCCAGCGGAGGGGGACCGGGGCCCCCAAACATCGCGCAGGGGAGGGGGATGGTCGAACTCCGCACCAGCTACGCCCAGGACCTGCGCCTCGTGTCAGGCTGGACGGGGTGGGCAGGGCTGGTCTTCCTCCTGGCAGGTCTCGTGCTGCTGCCCTTGGTGGCTCCCCGGTACGTGGTGTACGTGGCGACCCTGGCCGCGGTGCACTCCCTGGTGGCGGTGGGACTCAACCTGCTGGTGGGCTACACGGGCCAGATCTCCCTCGGCCACGCGGGTTTCTTCGCGGTGGGGGCCTACACCCACGGACTGGTCCTGACCCGCCTGGGATGGGGGTTCTGGCCGGCCCTGTTGGCGGCCGCGGTGACCAGCGCGGCGGCGGGCTTCCTGGTGGGGCTGCCTGCCCTGCGGCTTTCGGGCCCCTACCTGGCCATCGCCACCCTGGCCTTCGGCCTGGCCACCCACCAGGTCCTGGTGAACTGGGAGGCGCTTTCCGGGGGGAGGTCCGGGCTGTTCTTGCCCGAGGTCCGCCTGGCCGGTGCCTCCCTCAAGGACGAACGGGTGCTGTACTGGCTGGTGGTGGCGGTGACCTGCCTGTTGGTGCTGGCCGCGGTGCGTCTTTTGCGGTCGTACGTGGGGCGGGCCTTCGTGGCCGTGCGGGACAGCGACGTGGCCGCGGAGCTCTCCGGGGTCAACCTGACCCGGTACAAGACCCTGGCCTTCGCCCTCAGCGCCCTGTACACGGGCGTGGCGGGTGCCCTCATGGGGCACGTGGTGGGGTTTCTGGAACCGCAGCTGTTCACCCTCTTTGAGTCCGTGTACTTTTTCTCCATGGTGGTGGTGGGAGGCCTGGCCTCGGTTTCGGGGAGCATCCTGGGCGCGGTCCTCCTCACCCTCTTGCCGCAGCTTCTGTCCGGCATGGGGGAAGCCCTCAACGTGCTGTACGGGGCCGCGGTGATCTTGGTGCTGCGGTTCGAGCCCGGCGGGCTGGCCGCCCGCTGGCTGCGGGTGCAGCGGTACTGGAGGAGCTGGCCCCTGTGAGCCTGCTGCTGCAGTACGTGGCCAACGGACTGGCCGCGGGCAGCCTGTACGCCCTGGTGGCCCTGGGGGTCGTGCTCCTGTACCGGTCTTCCCGGGTTTTGAACTTCGCCCACGGCGACCTCGCCACCCTGGGGGTGTTCGTGGCCTTCACCGCCTTGGCGCGGGGCTGGCCGTACCCCGTGGCCCTGGGCGCGGGGCTGGTGGGAACCGCCCTGGTGTCCGCGGCCTTCTACCGGCTGCTCATCAAGCCGGTACGGCAGGCCACGGCCCTGAGCCTGGTGATCACCACCCTGGGCTTCGCCCTGCTCCTCAGCGGACTCATGGTGTGGATCTGGGGCACGGACACCAAGGTGTTCCCCTTCCCCCTCTCGGAGGTGCGGGTCTACCGGCTGGGAGGGGTGGTGGTGAGCGAGCTGAGCGCGGGATCCTTGGCCGTGGGCCTGCTGCTGGTGGCGGCGCTCTCCCTGGTGGTGCAGAAGACCCGGTTGGGGCTGGCCATGCGGGCGGTGGCCCAGAACCCCGTGGCCGCGCAGCTGCTGGGCGTGCCCGCGGGGCGGGTCCTGGCCGCCACGTGGGCCGTGGCGGGCGGCCTGGGCGCGGCGGCGGGCATGCTCCTGGCGCCCGCGGTGCTGCTGGACCCCTTCATGATGCTGGACCCCTTCCTCAAGGGGTTTGCGGCCGCGGTCCTGGGCGGGATGGACAGCCTGCCCGGTGCGGTCCTGGGAGGGGTGGTGCTGGGGGTGGCGGAGAGCGTGTTCGCGGGCTACGTGTCGGTGAAGTACAAGGCCACCTTGGCCTTCGTGGTGATCGTGGCGGTGCTGCTGGCGAAACCCGAGGGGCTGTTGGGGCGTCCCTTCCACCGCCGCGTGTAGGGACGGCCCGCCCGCGCCGGAACCTCCACGTCGCGCGAGGGGTGTTGTTCGGGTAGTCTGAAAGAGCGGGGACACTACCGGAAAGGGGGAGGACACGGTGCACAGAGTCCTGGGACTGTGCCTGGTGGTTTTGCTGGCGCTCCCCTTCGCCACCACCGCGCAGGAACGCGGGGTGACGGCGGAGGAGGTGGTGGTGGGCAGCTCCATGCCCCTGAGCGGGCCCGCGGCGTACTGGGGAGCCGTGGGCCGGGCCATGGAGGCGTACGCACGGTACCTGAACGACCAGGGCGGGGTCCACGGCCGCAGGCTGCGGGTGGTGCTGCGGGACGACGGCTACCTCCCCCCGCGGGCCGCGGCCAACGTGCGGGAGCTGGTGGAGCGGGTCGGGGTGTTCGCCATCGTCGGGCTGATCGGCACCGCCAACGCCTTCGCGGTGCGGGACTACATCGTCCGCAACGAGGTGGTGTGGATCACCCCCACCGCGGACGCCAGCATGTGGTACGGGTTCCGGGACAAGAAGTACCTGTTCGTCACCTACCCCTCCTACGTGGAGGAGGCCAAGATCCTGGTGGACTACGCGGCCAAGCAGCTGGGTGTCCGGACCGTGGCGGTCTTCTACCAGAACGACCTGTACGGGCAGAAGGGTCTTTTGGGCGCCAAGCAGGGCGCGGTGCGGTCCCGGGTCCGGATCGTGGCGCAGGTCCCCTACGAGGTCACCCAGGCGGACGTGAGCTCGGAGGCGGTGAAGCTCCGGGAGTCCCGCGCGGAGGCGGTGCTGCTGTACGCCACCCCGCGCCACGGGGCCCTCATCGTGCGGGAGATGGCCAAGGTCGGCTACACGCCCAAGCTCCTCAGCTCCTTCACCCTGGGGGACCCCATCATGTTCGCCCTGGCGGGGGAGGCGTGGAACGGGGTGATCTCCACCGCCTTCTTCCCCCTCCCGGGGATGGGCGACAGCAAGGTGGACGAGGCCCTGGCCGTCTTGACCCGGGTGGACCCCGCCCTCCGCACCAACCCCTACAACGCCCTGGCAGGGTGGGCCTTCATGGAGCCCTTCGTAGAGGGCCTGCGCCGGGCCGGCCGGGACCTGACCAAGGAACGTTTCGTGCAGGCCATGGAGACCATCCGGAACTGGGACGGGCAGGTCATCCGGGGTGTGACCTTCGGGCCGGACCGGCGGCAGGGGATCCACCGGGTGTACCTGACCCGGGCGGAGGGAGGCCGGTACACCAAGCTGACGGACTGGATCAGCTACCCCACGGGCTTCTGAGCACGGGTACGGTGGCGACCGCGCTCCTACAGGTGGAGCACCTCACCCTGCGCTTCGGCGGGGTGGCGGCCCTCCTGGACGTGAGCCTGCAGGTGCACGCAGGGGAGCTGGTGAGCGTCATCGGCCCCAACGGGGCCGGAAAAACCAGCCTGTTCAACTGCATCTGCGGGCTGTACCGGCCGCAGGGAGGCCGGGTGCTCCTGGACGGCCGTGACGTCACCCGGCTGAGCCCCGACGCCATCGCCCGGATGGGGGTGGCGCGGACCTTCCAAAACCTGGAGTTGTTCCGGGGGATGACCGTGCTGGACAACCTGCTGCTGGGGTGCCACCGGCACTTCCGGGCCGCGGTGTGGGAGGTGGCCGCGGGAACGTGGCGGGCGCGGGCGGAGGAAGTCCGGCAGAGGGAGCGGGCGGAGGCGGTGCTGGAGTTCCTGGAGTTGCAAGCCTACCGGGACCGCCCCGTGGCCGCCCTCCCCCACGGGGTCCAGAAGGTGGTGGAGATCGGCCGGGCCCTGTGTAGCGAGCCACGCCTGCTCCTCCTGGACGAGCCCTCCGCGGGCCTGACCGCGGACGAGAAGGACGAGCTCCGGTACCGCCTCCAGGACGCCCGAAAGGCCTTCGGAGTGACGGTGGTGCTGGTGGAGCACGACTTACGGATGGTGATGGACCTTTCCGAGCGGGTGGTGGTGCTGGACCACGGGGAGGTGATCGCGGAGGGGCCGCCGGAGCAGGTCCAGCAGGACCCCCGGGTGGTGGAGGCGTACCTGGGTGTGACCGCATGACCCAGGAGGTTCTGTCCGTTCGGAACGTCGAGGCGGGCTACCGGCGGGGGTTCGTGGTGCTGCGGGGCGTCTCCCTGGCGGTGCGGGAGGGGCAGGTGGTGGCCCTGCTGGGGAGCAACGGGGCGGGGAAGAGCACCTTGCTCCGGACGGTCATGGGGCTAATCCCGGACCAGCCGGAGAAGGGGGAAATCCTGTTCCGCGGCGTTCGTCTCAACGGGAAGGACCCCGACGCCATCACCCGGCTGGGGGTGGCCCTGGTCCCCGAGGGACGCGGCCTGTTTCCGGAGCTCACGGTGGAGGAAAACCTCCGGCTGGCGGGCTACGCGCGGCGGTTCCGCCGGACGGACTACGAGGCGGTGCTGGACCGGTTTCCGGTCCTCCGGGAACGCCTCTGGCAGCAGGCGGGCACCCTGTCCGGGGGAGAGCAGCAAATGCTGGCCATCGCCCGCGCCCTGCTCCTGCGGCCCTCCCTGCTCCTCCTGGACGAACCCTCTTTGGGCCTGGCGCCACGGGTGGTGGCCGAGATCTTCTCCATCCTGCAGGCCCTCCACCGGGAGGGAATCCCCATCCTCCTGGTGGAGCAGAACGCCCGCATGGCTCTGCAGGTGGCGCACTACGGCTACGTCCTGGAGGCCGGCCGGCTCGTCCTGGAAGGACCCGCGGACAGGCTCCGGGAAGACCCCAACGTGCAGGAGCTGTACCTGGGCGTCCAGAGGGAGCCTTCCCCCAAGGGCTTCCGCCGGTGGCGCCCCAAGCGGCGGTGGGCGTGAGCGAGACCGCGCCGAAGGTGGCCGCGCCATCTTCGGGGACCGGGGGCGTGTCCGCTCGAGCAGCTCACCGGTACAGGCCGTCGATGAGGTCCCGGTACTTCTCCACCAGCACCTTGCGCTTGACCTTCAGGGTGGGGGTGACTTCCCCGTCCTCCTGGTACAGGCGCTTGGGGAGGATGGCGAACCGCTTGACCTGCTCCGGGCTGCTCAACCGGCGGTTCACCTTCTCCACCTCGTGGGCGATGAGCTCCCGCACCCGTTCGTTCCCGCTCAGGTCCGCGAACGTGGAGAAGGGGATTTTGTGGTCCTGCGCCCACCGGGCCACGTTGTCCTCGTCGATGACCACCAAGGCCACCAGGTACGGCCTCCGGTCTCCCACCACCACCGCGTCGTGGATGTAGGGACTGGCCTTCAGCTGGTTCTCCACGTACGCGGGCGCGATGTTCTTCCCGTAGGCGTTCACGATGAGGTCCTTCTTGCGGTCGGTGATCCGCAGGAACCCGTCCGGGTCCATCTCCCCCACGTCCCCGGAGTGCAGCCAGCCGTCCCGCAAGGCCTGGGAAGTGGCCTCCGGGTCTTTGAAGTAGCCCGCGAACACGTTGGGACCGCGGACCAAAATCTCCCCGTCCTCCGCCAGGCGCACCTCCACCCCCGGCAGCGGCTGCCCCACGGTGCCCAGCCGGATGGCGTCCCCCTGGTGGATGGTGGTGGGGCCGCTCCCCTCCGTCTGGCCGTACACCTCGCGGATCCGCACCCCCAGGGCGTGGTAGAACTCCAGGATCTCCGGCGCGATGGGGGCCGCGCCGGACACCGCGAACCGGACCCGGTCCAGGCCGAGGCGGCGGCGTAGGGGCCGCAGCACGCAGAGCTCCGCCAAGGCGTGGGCGGCCCGCAGGCCCGGGGACAGCGGTTCCCCCCCGAGCCTGGCCAGGGCGTACCGTCGGCCGACCCGGAGGGCCAGCTCGTACGCGGCGCGCTTGAGGGGGTCCGCTTCCCGCATGTGCAGGGTCAGCTGAGAGTAGAGCTTCTCCCACAGGCGCGGTACCGCGAACAGGATGGTCGGCCGGACCTCCTGCAAATTCTGGAACAGGGTGTCCAGGCTCTCCGCGAAGTACACCACGAACCCCCACACCAGGGGCAGGTAGACGCTCAGCATTCTCTCCGCGATGTGGGAGAGGGGCAGGAAGGACAGGGAGCTGTCCGTGGGGTACAGGGCGTTGGCCCGGCCCAGGGCCTCCGCGGTCCACAGGAGGTTGCGGTGGGTGAGCATGGCTCCCTTGGGAGGGCCCGTGGTGCCGGAGGTGTACAGGAGGATGGCCACGTCCTCCTCGGAGGCGTCCCGGAGGCGCGCCTGCAGCCCCTCCGGGTCCCAGGCGGCCCGTCCCAGGGCCCGCAGCTCGTCCAGGGTCATTACCTGCGGGTCGGAGAACTCTCCGAGCCCCTCCGGGTCCATGACCACGATGCGCTCGAGGGAGGGCAGCTGGTTGCGGACTTCCAGGGCCTTGTCCAGCTGCTCCTCGTCCTCCACGAAGAACACCCGCGCCTCGCTGTGCCCCAGGACGTAGGCGCACTGTTCCGGAGGGTTGGTGGCGTACACGGCTACGGACAGGCCTCCCGCCAGCAGGATCCCCATGTCGCAGAACAACCACTCGGGTCGGTTGTTCCCGATGATGGCCGCGGCCTGTCCGCGTTCGAACCCCAGCGCCGCCAGCCCGCAGGCCACCTCCTGCGCCGCCCGGCCGTACTGGTCCCAGGTGACCGGGTGCCACAGGCCCCGGCGTTTGTGCCACATGGCCACCCGGGCGCTCCGCTCCCGGACCGCCTGCAGGAACCGCTGGGGAACGGTGCCCGTGGTGACCTGCTTCAGCTCCACCGTAGCCACGCCGCCTCACCCCCCGGGCTGAGACTCGGAATTCCCGTCCGCCTCACGGGAACCGGGAGCTGCCTTCCGGCGTCCCACCCGTTAGAATATCGGGGGAAAGGGAGGAGGAGGAGACCGTGATCCGTCCACCCATCGAGACGCTTCTGGAGCGGGTGCCCAACAAGTACCTGCTGGTGATGCTGGCCGCCAAGCGGGCCAGGGAGCTTCGGGCCGGCCAGCTGCCCCTGGTGGACGTGGACTCCCAGAACCCCGTCACCGTGGCCCTGGAGGAGATCGCCGCGGGCCGCATCAAGCCGGAGTTCCCGGAGTCCGTGGAGGCCATCTTCGCCAACCTGCCCAACCCCTGAGCGCTCTGCCCCCGAAGACCCCGTGCAGGACGGGGCCGGCGCCTAAGCCTCCCGGAGGAGTTCCTCCGCAGGCGTGAAGGGCAGCCCGTGGGCCTCCGCCACGCCCGGGTGGGTGACGTGTCCGTGCACCACGTTGAGCCCCCGGGCCAAGGCCGGGTCTTCCCGGCAGGCCGTCTTCCAGCCCTTCCGGGCGAGGGCGATGGCGTATCCCACGGTGGCGTTGGTGAGGGCCACGGTGGAAGTCCGCGGCACCGCCGCGGGCATGTTGGTGACCCCGTAGTGGAGGACCCCGCCCCACTCGTACACCGGGGCGCTGTGGGTGGTGGGGTGGATGGTCTCCACGCAGCCGCCCTGGTCCACGGACACGTCCACGATCACCGACCCCGGCTTCATCGCCCGGACCAAGTCCCGGGAGACCAGCTTGGGGGTGCGGGCTCCCGGGACCAGGACGGCGCCCACCAGGACGTCCGCGTACGCCACCGCCTGCTCCACGGTGTACGGGTTGCTCATGAGGACCTGGACCCGGCCGTGGAGCACGTCGTCCAGGTGCGCCATCCGCCGCGGGTTGCGCTCCAACACCGTGACCTGGGCACCCATGCCGAGGGCCACCTTGGCCGCGTTGGTCCCTACCACGCCCCCGCCCAGGATCACCACCGTACCCGGTGCCACCCCGGTCACCCCGCCCAGGAGGGTGCCCTTCCCGCCGTGGGTGCGCTTGAGGTAGTAGCTGGCCTCCTGGACCGCCAGCTTGCCCGCCACCTCACTCATGGGGGTCAGCAACGGGAGCTCGCCGTCCGGGAGCTGGACGGTCTCGTAGGCCACCGCCACCGCCCGCGACCGCACCAGCTCCCGCGTCAGGCGCTCGTCCGCCGCCAGGTGCAGGTACGTGAACAGCACCAGGCCCGGCCGCAGGTACCCGTACTCCTCGGGCAAAGGCTCCTTGACCTTCAGGACCAGGTCGCAGCCCCACACCTCCGCAGGGTCCCGGGTGATCCGGGCACCGCGGCGGGCGTAGTCCTCGTCGGAGAATCCGCTCCCTTCACCCGCGCCGCTCTCGAGGAGCACCTCGCACCCGGACTCCACCAGCTGCATGACCCCCGCGGGGGTGATCCCGACCCGGTACTCCCCGTCCTTGCGCTCCCTGGGTACGCCCACCCGCATGGCCTCGCAGTGGGTTCTCCGGGGCCGGTGGGGTTTCCTGGTCCGGCAGGAACGTCTCTGGTACCATCGCCTGGCGTGGGGACGAGGCCGGGTCCCGTGGGCAGGCACTCCTGGGGCGTCCTCGTGTGGGCCGGGGCGGCGGTGGTGCGGCTGGTGCTGGTAGCCCTTCCCGGACACCCCGTGGACGTGGGCGCGTTCCACGCCTGGGCCGCGCGGCTGGCGGAGGTCGGACCCCGGGCCTTTTACGCGCCGGGGGTCTTCGTGGACTACCTGCCCGGCTACCTCCTCGTGTTGTGGCCCCTGGGCCTGCTGGTGCGGAGCTTCCCCTTCCTCGCGCCCGAGGTGTTGAAGCTACCGCCAGCGGTGGCGGACTTCGCGGTGGCGTACTGGCTTCGGCGGCTGGGAGGGCCGCGGGGAGGGCTTGCGGCCGCGGCCTACCTTTGGAACCCCGCGGTCCTGCTTGCCGGGCCCTGGTGGGGACAGGCGGAGTCGGTGGCGGTGGCGTGGCTCGTGGGCAGTGCCTGGGCCTGGCATCAGGCGAGACCCGGATGGGCAGGCTTGCTGCTCGCCCTGGGAGCCCTCACCAAGCCCCAGTACGCGGCGGCGGGGGTGGTGCTGCTGCTCGGGTTGGCACAGGGCTGGCCGGGGGTGCGCGTAGTCGCCGGTACAGCGGGAAGTTTCCTCGCCACGGTGGTCGGCTGCGGGTTCCTGTTCGGACTCTGGCCCTGGGACCTCGTGCGGTTGGCGCTTGGGGCGGCCGCGACCTACCCGTACGGGTCGGTGAACGCCCTCAACCTCTGGTACCTCCTCGGGTGGAACTGGAAGCCTGACCCTACCGGCGCGCTGGGCCTGCCTGCCGGGGTCTGGGGGACGATGCTGGCTCTGGCGGCGGTGGCCTGGGCCGGCGCCCGGGTGGCAGGCCGGGGGGAGGTGGGGCTTGCAGCCTTGGGTGCTGCCGCGGCCAGCGCCTCGGTCTTCGCCTTCGCCACCCGAATGCACGAGCGCTACCTGTTCCCCGCGGTGCCGTTCGTCCTCCTCGCGTGGTCCTGGAAGAGGGCGCGGAGCTGGCTGTGGGCCGCGGCTTCTGGAGTGCTGTTGTGCAACCTGGTCTACGGCTTCGCGTACCTGGCCAACTTCCCGGAGTACGCCACGCCCCTGTGGAAGGCGGTGTGGGCCGGGTTCAGGGGGCCCCTCCCCCAGGCGGTCTGTGTGCTGAGCGTGGGGCTGGCGGTGGCGTGCCTGGGCTTCGTGGGGGCGGCAGGCAAGCGCGGGGGTGCTACCCCGGTGCCGTGGGGCAGGCCTCGAGGGAGCTGAGCGACCGGCTGCGGGCCGTGGCGGTAGAGGACGCGGTTTCCTGCGGGGCCGCACCTGGTACTGGGACCTGAAGCCGGACTACCGGCCGGGCGAGGTGTTCGAGCTGTGACCAGCCGCGCCGGTGGGCGGAGTCGAGGCTCTGAGCTCCCGCCGGAGCTTCCACAGCTCCCAGAAGGCCCGCAGCACCACGTCCAGCCGGCCTCCGCTTTGCCGCCCCCACCGCCTGGGGTAGTGGGGAACTCCCACCTCCACGATGCGGGCACCCCGGCGGGCGGCCCGACACAGGAGCTCGGTGCTCAGGAAGGCACCCGTGGACCGCAGGGGGAGGGCGCTGACCACCTCGCGCCGCAGGAGTTTGAAGGCGCAGTCCACGTCCCGCACCCGGACCCCGAACCACAGCCGCACCAGGAGGTTCCACAGCCACCCGTACAGCCTACGGTGAGGCGGGTCCTGGCGTCGGATGCGGTAGCCCACCACGAAGTCCGCGGAGGCCGCGTGGGGCACCAGCCGCACCAGGTCTGCGGGGTCGAACTGGCCGTCCCCGTCCGTGAAGAAGATCCACGGGTACCGGGCGGAGGCGAAGCCCGTCCGCAGGGCGGCGCCGTAGCCCAGGTTGCGGGGATGCTGGACCAGCCGCACCCGGGGGTCCCGCTGCGCCAGCCGCGCGGCCACCTCCGCGGTGCGGTCCGTGCTCCCGTCGTCCACCACCACCACCTCGAAGGGGACCCCTAGGGATTCCAGGGCCCGCACCACCGCCGCCACCACGCCCTCCACGTTGCCCTCCTCGTTGTGACAGGGCAGGAAGGCGGTGACCCCGCCGGCCAGGAGTCGCTGGGGACTCATGCGCTGCTGCTCACCAGCAGGAGCCCCACCAGGATGGCTGCGATCCCCGCCACCCGTACTGCGGGGATGGTCTCCCCGAACACGTACGCGGAGGCCAGGAGCACCAGCACGTACCCCAGGGAGAGCAGGGGGTACGCGAGACTCAGGGGCGCCCGGGACAGCACCACGATCCACAGGACGCTGGCCACCCCGTACAGGGCGAACCCTGCCAGGATGTGCGGGTTGGTGAGGATCCGCCACAAAAGCAGGCCCACGTCCGCGACCCCGCCCACCCGCAGGGCTCCCATCTTCAGCAGGACCTGTCCCACGGCGCCGAGCACCACCGAAGTGAAGATCAGCAGCAGGGTCATGGAAGCCTCCCAAGCTTTCGCTACACCCACGAGCGTGTCCACGCCCACCAGCGCAGCCAGTGGGCGGGGACCGGGTACGCGGTCAGGACCGGCAGCTGGTACAGGAACACCAACGCCACCGCCACCCAGTAGTCCCGGACCCACCCCGGACGCCGCTCCCGCAAGGCCTCCAGGCCGAGCGCCAGGGCCAGGTAGCCGAAGGGCAGCGCCGGAGTGAAATGGTACACGAACAGGAGGCGGCCCACGAAGGCGTAGGGGAGGTAGGAGGCGGCGAACCCAAAGGCGGTGAAGGCGTGCACCGGGGAGGAGGCAGCCCGCCACCCGGTCGCCGCTACCGCGGGGAGGACCGCCCACCACACCAGCGGGTTGCCCACGGCCAGGATTCCCTTCATCCACCCGCCCGCGGACTCGTAGTGGTACCACATGGGGCGCAGGAGGAGGGGCCAGGACCACCACTTGCTGGCGTACGGGTGCGTGGCCTGCAGGGTGGCGTGGTAGTGGTACATGTTGCGGTGCAGGCGGACCAGGTCGTCCACCGTCTCGCCCCGGAAGACGTGCGGCAGGTAACAGGCCGCGTACACCGCCGCGGGGACCACCGCCAAGCTCACGAGCACGCCCGCCCACGGCCAGCGGCCCGCCCCCGTCCGCCGTCCCACCAGCACCAGGAACCCGAGGGCCGCGAGGGTGGCCAAGCCGGTCCACTTGGTAGCCAGCGCAGCTCCCGCGGCGGCTCCCGCGGCTGCGAGCCACCCCCAGCGGCCTGTCCGCACCGCGGCCCAGCCCAGGGCGTAGGCCAGCACCCCGAAGGTCAGGAGGAACACCTCGGGCTTGGCGATGCGGGACTCCACCAGCAGCATGGAGTCCACAGCTCCCAGGGCGGCCACGGCCAGCCCTACCCGCCGGCGGCCCGTGGCCAGGGTGCCGAAGGCGTACAGGGCGGGCACCAGGAGGGTCCCGAACACCGCGGGCACGAGCCGCCAGCCCCAGGGCTGGAACCCCACAAGCCGGACCCCCAGGGCGATGAGGAGCTTCGAGAGGGGCGGGTGCGTCCACTCGTAGATGGGCTGGCCCAGGAGGTATTCCCGGGCGGTGCGGGCGTAGTAGATCTCGTCGAAGACCTGGGCCGCGGGTTCGCCCAGCCGCCAGAACCGCACGGCCGCGGAGGCCACTACCAGGCCCACCAAAAGCCACGCGTCACGGCGCCCCATCGCCTGCATGGTAGCCGAGCCCTTTGACACCGCCAACCGCGCGTGTTACCTTGCCCCAAGAGCCTCTGGGGCTTGTCCCCGAACAGCCCCGGGGAGCGGAACGGACCGGGGTCTGTGGAACCGCGGCGACGGAGCTGGAGTAGACCCCGGGAGCTCCCACGGGCCGGGGCCGGGTGGCCACGACGAAAGGAGGTGGTGCGCCGTTGAGGAGACACCGTATCCCCGCCCACCTGGAGGGGAAGGACTAGAAAGCGCGGGGAGTCCCGGAGGTGGGCCGGGACTCCTGGTTTTCGGGACCCTCGCTGAGCCTTCAGGCTTGGCCGGCCTGCTGTTTCCTGCGGTATACTGCCCCTGGGGCGGCGTAGCTCAGTTGGTCAGAGCACGCGGTTCATACCCGCGGTGTCGGGGGTTCGAAGCCCTCCGCCGCCACCACCGAGGCGAGGGGGGACTCGCACGCAGCCTCAGGGAGCCCTGCCTGATCCCGGGGGCGTGGCCACGCGCACGGAGGACGTCCTCCTGCTGGTCGTCCGGCGGACCGTAGAAGAGTACGGCTTAGTCCCGCGTGGATGCCGGGTGCTCCTGGCGTGCTCCGGAGGCGCGGACTCCGTGGCCCTGGTCCACCTCATGGCTCGCCTCGCGCCGGCTTACGGCTGGAGTCTGGCCGTGGGCCACGTGCACCACGGACTGCGGGCTTCCGCGCAGGAGGACGAGGCTTTCGTGGCCGGCCTGGCGCGGCGGCTGGGCCTGGCGTTTTTCGCCCGGCGGCTCACGGGGCTGACTCCCCCCAACCTGGAGGCCAGGGCCCGGGCTGCCCGTTACGCGGCCCTGGCGGACATGGCCCGGGAGGCCCAGGCGCAGGCTGTGGCCACGGGCCACACCCTGGACGACCAGGCGGAGACGGTGCTGCTGCGCCTGCTCCGCGGCACCGGGGTAGCCGGGCTTGCCGGCATCCTGCCGCGCCGGCCCCTGTCTGCGGAAGTGGACGTGGTCCGCCCCCTTCTGGGCTGCAGGCGAGGGGCGCTCCGCGCGTACCTGACGGAGCGGGGCGAGAGGTGGCGAGAAGACGAGACCAACCTGGACTTGCGTCGGGCGCGGAACCGGGTGCGGACTCGGGTCCTGCCCTTGCTCCAGGCGGAGAACCCACGCTTCGCGGAAGTCCTGGCCCAGCTGGCGGAGGTGGTCCGGGAGGAGGAAGCGGTGTGGGCGGAGTGGGTGGCCCGGGCCCTCCAGGACGTGGTGCGAACCGTGGAAGGGGGATTCCGCGTAGACCGGGAGGGGTTCCTGCGCCTGCCGCCCGCCCTGCAGCGCCGTGTGCTGCGGGAGCTGTTGGGAAGGCGGCGGGAGGCCTCCTTCGTTCACCTGGAGGAGGCGCGTCGCCTGCTGCACGCCGGGCAACCGGGGCGGGAGGTGACCCTGCCCGGGGGCGTGCGGGTGCGGCTGGAGTCCGGGAGCTGCTGGCTCGGGGTCCCGGGGACGGTTCCGGAGGTCCAGGTCCCCCTTCCGGTCCCCGGGCGGGCGGTAGTCCCGGAGCTCGGCGTGATGGTGGAGGCGCGGCTGGAGCCGCGGGACGGGGAAGGGCCGGAAGGCCGCTGGGAAGCGGAGCTCGACCCGGTTTGGGCGGAGGGGGCTTTGGTGGTGCGGAACCGACGGCCCGGAGACCGCATCCGTCTGCGGGCGGGCACGCGAAAGCTCCAGGACCTGTTCACGGACCTCCGGGTCCCGCGGTGGGAGAGGGACCGGGTGCCCGTGGTGGCCACGGAGGACGGTCAGGTGCTGTGGGTGGTGGGCTTCCGGGTCTCGGAGGCGGCCAAACCCGAGCCCGCGGCGCCGCGCCGGCTGCGCCTGCGGGCGTGGCCCCTGGAGGCCGCGCCTACACCCGCGTAGCGAAACCGCCGATGGTATACTGGGTGAACGATTCCCGCCTCGCGGGCGGGCCGAGGACGAGGGAAGCGAGGGGAGGCGGTCGGTGACCAACCGGTACGTGCGGAGCCTGGTGGTGTGGGCCCTGGTGGTGGCCGTGGTGCTCTTTGTCCTGGTGCCCATGTACCGGAGCACCCGCACCGTCCCCCGGTCCGTGGACTTCAGCGAGTTTTTGACCCTGGTGGAGCAGGGTCAGGTGGTGGGGAAGGTGGTCTTCAACGAGGACAACAGCACCATCACCGGAGAGCGGAAGGACGGCCAGCCTTTCCGGACCACGTACTCCAAGGAGGCCACCCTCCAGATCCAGGCCCTGCTGCGCCAGAAGGGCATTCCCTTCGCGGTGGAGGCCCCGGCCCGCAACTCGCCCTGGCCCAACCTCCTGAGCAGCTTTCTGCCCCTTTTGCTGATCATCGGGCTGTGGTTCCTCATGATCCGGCAGGCGCAGTCGGGCAGCAACCAGGCCCTGTCCTTCGGCAAGAGCCGGGCCCGGCTGCACCACGAGTCCAAGCCCAAGGTCACCTTCGACGACGTGGCGGGGGTGGAGGAGGCGAAGGAGGAGCTCCAGGAGATCATCGAGTTCCTCAAGCACCCGAAGAAGTTCCAGGCCCTGGGGGCCAAGATCCCCCGCGGGGTGCTCCTGGTGGGCCCCCCGGGTTCCGGCAAGACCCTCCTGGCCAAGGCGGTGGCGGGGGAGGCGGGGGTGCCCTTCTTCTCCATCTCCGGCTCGGAGTTTGTGGAGATGTTCGTCGGGGTGGGGGCCAGTCGGGTGCGGGACCTCTTTGACCAAGCCAAGAAGAACGCCCCGTGCCTGGTGTTCATCGACGAGATCGACGCGGTAGGCCGCCAGCGAGGCGCGGGCCTGGGGGGAGGCCACGACGAGCGCGAGCAGACCCTGAACCAGCTGCTGGTGGAGATGGATGGCTTCGACCCCAACGCGGGGATCATCGTCATCGCCGCCACCAACCGGCCGGACATCCTGGACCCCGCCCTGCTGCGGCCGGGCCGGTTTGACCGCCGGATCGTGGTGGACAACCCCGACACGAAGGGCCGCAAGGCCATCCTGGAGGTCCACCTGCGGGGCAAGCCCCTGGCGGAGGACGTGAACGTGGAAGTGCTGGCCAAGCGCACGCCCGGCTTCTCGGGGGCGGACCTGGCCAACCTGGTGAACGAGGCGGCGTTGCTGGCGGCTCGCCGCAACAAGCGCCGGATCACCATGGCGGAGTTCGACGAGGCCATCGAGCGGGTCATCGCGGGGCCGCAGCGGCGCAGCCGCGTGTTGTCCCAGCGGGAGCGGGAGCTGGTGGCCTTCCACGAGGCGGGGCACGCTCTGCTGCGGAAGCTCTTGCCCCACGCAGACCCGCCCCACAAGGTCACCATCGTGTCCCGGGGGATGGCCCTGGGCTACGTGATGGGGATGCCGCCGGAGGACCGGTACACCCGCACCCGGGCGGAGCTGCTGGACGAGATCACCGTGGCCATGGGGGGACGGGTGGCGGAGGAGATCGTGTTCGGGGAGATCACCACGGGCGCGGAGAACGACTTCGAGCAGGCCACAGACATGGCCCGGAAGATGGTCACGGACTTCGGGATGTCCGAGAAACTCGGACCCATGTCCCTGGGCAAGCGGCACGGCCCGGTGTTCCTTGGGCGCGACCTGGTGGAGAGCCGGAACTACAGTGAGGAGATCGCGTACGAGATCGACAAGGAGGTCCGGCGCATCATCGACGAGTGCTACACCCGAGCCAAGCAGATCCTGGAGGCCAACCGGGACAAGCTGGAGGTCATCGCCCGGGCCTTGCTGGAGAAGGAGTCCCTGGACGCGGAGGAGCTCGACCGCCTGTTGGCAGGCCAGCCCCTGGACGCCGAAGCTCCGGCGCCGGCCACGCCGGCCTCCGGGCCCGCGGCCAAGCCCGCCCCGGCTCCGCCCGTGGTGCCGTCCTGGCGTCCGAAGCCGGAAGCCGGTTAAACCACGCCCAGCGATTTTTGGGGGCCTGGGTTCAGGCAGCAGCTCCGGTGAGCAGTTCTGCAGCCTGTACCACCCGCACCCCGGCCTCTTCCCACTGCTTCCGCCGGTCCGGCACCTGTTCCCGGTACACGGGCCGGGTGGCGTCCTCCACCACCGTGGTCCGGAACCCCGCCCGGGCTGCGTCCAACGCCGTGGCGTTCACGCAGTAGTCCGTGGCCAGGCCGCACACGTAAACCTCCTCCACCCCTAGGCCCCGGAGGAGCTCCGCGAGGCCCGTCCCCTCGAACCCGGAGTACGCCTCCTGGTCGGGCCGGTACGCCTTCCGGACGATGTGGGTGATGGGCTCACGCCGGAGCTCGGGGTGCAGTTCCGCTCCGGGCGTGCCCTGCACGCAGTGGGGAGGCCACGGCCCCCCGCGCTCCCGGAAGGACACGTGGTCTACGGGGTGCCAGTCCTGGGTGGCCACCACGGGGCGGCCCCGGCGGGCGAACGCCTCCGCCAGGGCGTTGACGAGCGGCACGATGCGGTCTCCCTCGGGCACCGCCAGGGCTCCCCCGGGGCAGAAGTCGTTCTGCAGGTCCACCACGATGAGGGCCGCGCGCTCCACGGGCACCACCTCCTCCGCCGCGGCTATAGTATACTTCGGGAAGTGCGGGCGGCGAAGGCGGGGCAGTTGGCAAAGCGCAAGACCAAGGACGACCTGCTGCGGCCGGTTCTGGCGTACGTGGGGGTGGTGGCGGCCCTCGGGGTGGTCCTCGGGGTGCTGCAGGCCCGGTACGAGGCAGCCCGCAGGCCTCCCAGCGCGGAGGCCGTGGTGCGCAACCTCACGGAGGGCTTCGTGGGCCAGGGCACGGTGCGGTCCGTGCGGCTGGAGGCCGGCACCGCGGAGCTGGAGATCTCCATGGACGGGGTCCGGGCCTTCCCCCAGGACCGGTCGCAGTGGGCCCAGTTCTTCCAGGACGCCACGGACGTGGCCGCGGACCGGATCCTCACCCCGCCTCCGCAGGTCACCACCCCCGCCCTGGCGTCCGTGGAACGGGTGGCCATCCGGTACACCCTGCAGGGCAGAGAGGTGGCGCGGGGCTCCAAGCGGCGGGGGGAACGGACCGCCACGGTCACCCTGGCAGGACCCTGAGGGAGGGAAACGGTGTACGCGCTGAACTTCTACTCCAGCGTGTTCGCGGAGCAGCTGCGGCAGGGCCGGAAGACCGCCACCATCCGCCTCGGGGACAAGCGGGACAAGTACCGGGAAGGGCAGATCGTGTGGGTCACCGTGGGCCGGCGGTTCGGAGAGCGCCAGAAGATCTTCTGCGCCGTGATCGACCGCACGGAGTACAAGCAGGTCAAGGACCTGACCCCGCGGGAGATCGAACGGGACCACCCCGAGCTCCGGCGGCACGAAGACCTGCTGGAGTTCCTGTCGTCCATCTACGGCCGCCCCGTGACCCTGGAGGACTGGGTCACGGTGGTGCACTTCTCCCCGGTGCGGGAGTGACGGGGGTGCCGGTGGGGCGTGCGGGCTCGACCAGCAGGAACTCCGGGGGCACGGCGTCCGCCAGGTACACGTCCCCGCTGGCGCGGTAGAAGGCCACCCCGGCCTCGTGGGCGCGGCGCGCCAGGACCGTGAGCACCACGGGCTCAGGGCTGTGGCGCTGTCCTACTTCCCGGGCCTGGAGAGGCGTCAGGGAAAGGTGCACGAAGCGCCGGGTTCCCGGCCGGAGCCCCTCGGACAGGATGGCGGGCAACCGCTCGGGCGCGGTGCCGTGGTAGAGCCACTCCGGGGGCCGGTGGGGTGCGCCCTCCGGCTGGACCGGGACGCTGTGACCGTACAGGGCCCGCATGCGACCCTCGCGGATCTCGAACCGACGGCGGCCCGGCAGCCGCACCGCGGCCTCCAGGTCCTCCGCGGTGACGTCCTCCCAGCCCCGTTGCCGCCGCACCGCCTCCAGCAGAGAGGTCACGGACACCCACCCGTGGGGGTCCAGGGTCAGGCCGAAGTCCTGGGGCCGGTGCCGCAGGATGAGGGACAGCAAGCGGCTCAGGCGCTCCGCGCGGTGTCGGTCGGTTCCAGCCATGAGGTCCGTTCCGGACGTATGATACACGAGGCAGGGAGGCGACGTGCGGGAGCTGGTCGAGTGCGTGCCCAACGTCAGCGAGGGCCGGCGGGCGGAGGTGGTGGAGGAGCTGGCGGAGGCGGTGCGTTCCACCCCCCAGGTCCGGCTCCTCGACTACTCCTGGGACTGGGCCCACCACCGTTCCGTGTTCACCTTCGTGGGCCCTCCCCAGGCGGTGGTGCAGGCGGCCTTGGCCCTGGCGGAGGTGGCGGTGCGGCGCATCGACCTGCGCCACCACCGAGGCCTGCACCCACGCATCGGCGCGGTGGACGTGGTCCCCTTCGTCCCCTTGCGGGGGGTGACCATGGAGGACTGCGTGGAACTCAGCCGGGTCTTCGCACGAGCCCTGTGGGAACGCCTCCGGGTGCCCGTGTACTACTACGCCTTCTCCGCCCTGCGGCCGGAGCGCCGCTGGTTGCCCCACATCCGGCGGGGCGGGTTCGAAGCCCTGCAGAGCGAGATCTCCCACCCCGACCGGCACCCGGACGTGGGCGAGCCGAGGCTGCACCCCACCGCGGGCGCCACCGCCACGGGGGCCCGGGACCTGCTGGTGGCGTGGAACTTCACCTTGGACACGGAGGACGTGCAGGTAGCGAGGGCGGTGGCGCGGCGTATCCGGCAGTCCTCCGGGGGATTTCCGGGAGTGCAGGCAGCGGGTTGGGCGCTGCCGGAAGGGCGGGTCCAGGTGTCGGTGAACGTGCTGGACTTCCGCGCTACCCCTCTGTGGGTTCTGTACCGGGCGGTGCGGGAGGAAGCCGCCCGCTGGGGGGTGGCGGTGCTGTCCACGGAGTTCGTGGGGCTGGTCCCCGCGGAAGCCGTGGCCCACGCCGCGGCCGCCGCCCTGCAGGCCCGCAACCTGGACCGCTCCCGGGTGCTGGAGGCGAGGCTGGTGGAATGACCACCGGGCAGCTCGTCTGCGGCCGGCGGGCGCTGCGGTTCGGGGAGAGGACCCTGGTCATGGGGGTCCTGAACGTGACCCCGGACTCGTTCAGCGGCGACGGGCTGCTCACCGGGCCGGGGTGGCTGGACCGGGTGGTGGAGCTGGGCCGCCGCATGGTGCAGGAGGGCGCGGACCTCCTGGACGTGGGCGGGGAGTCCACCCGCCCCGGGGCAGACCCCGTGCCCCTGGACGAGGAGCTGCGGCGGGTGGTGCCCGCGGTGGAGGCCCTCCGGGCGGCGGTGGAGGTGCCCATCTCCGTGGACACCACCAAGGCGGAGGTGGCGCGCCGGGCCCTGCGGGCGGGGGCGGACCTGGTAAACGACATCAGCGCCTTGCGGTTCGACCCGGAGATGGCTCGGGTGGTGGCGGAGGCGGGTTGTGGGGTCGTGCTCATGCACATGAAGGGTACGCCCAAGGACATGCAGGCGGACCCGCGGTACGAGGACGTGGTGGCGGAGGTGCGGGAGTTCCTGGCGGAACGGCTGCGGTGGGCGGAGCAGCAGGGGATCTCCCGGGATCGGGTGGTCCTGGACCCGGGGTTCGGGTTCGGAAAGCGCCCGGAGCACAACCTGGCTCTGGTCCGGAACTTACGGGTGTTCCGGGAACTGGGCTGCCCCGTGTTGCTGGGGCCTTCCCGCAAGAGCACCATCGGAGTGGTCCTGGGCGGCCTTCCACCCGCGGACCGGGTGGAGGGGACCGCGGCGGTGGTGGCTTTGGCGGTGGCCTACGGGGTGGACGTGGTGCGGGTGCACGACGTGCGCGTCATGGCCCGGGTGGTGCGCATGGCGGACGCGGTGGTGCGCGGCTGGAAACCGCGGTAGGAGCCTATCCCGGCCCCCCGGGCCGGTGAGCCGGGCCCTCAAAGGGCCGGGCGGCGTTTTCAGGAGGCGCGGTGGACCGCATCCTGTTGAAGGACATGGCCTTCTACGGCTACCACGGCCTGTTCCCCGAGGAGCGGGCGCGGGGCCAGGTCTTCTTCGTGGACGCGGAGGTGGAGTGCGACCTGCACCCCGCGGGGCACAGCGACCAGGTGGCGGACACCGTGGACTACCGGGAGATCTACCGGAGGGTGGAGGCAGTCCTCACGGGCCCGCCGAAGGCGCTCCTGGAGGCGGTGGCGGAGGAGGTCGCCCACCGGTTGCTGGAGCTGGACCGGGTGGAGGCGGTGCGGGTGGAGATCCGCAAGCCCCACGTGCAGCTGGGAGGTGCCCTCGGGTACGCGGCGGTGCGGGTGGAGCGCCGCCGGCGGCCCCGGGTGGGGCCGTCCGCGGTGTGACCGTGGACGAGCGGGTCTTCCTGTCCTTGGGTTCCAACCTCGGGGACCGCCGGTTCAACCTCGAGGAGGCCCTGCGGCTGCTTTCCTCGCAGGCGGTCCAGGTGGTGCGCCGGTCCTCCTGGTACGAGACGGACCCGGTGGGCTACGCGGACCAGCCCGCCTTCCTGAACCTGGTGGTGGAGGTCCGCACCACCCTGGAACCTCGCGCCCTCCTGAGGCGGGCCCAGGCCGTGGAGGCGGCCCTGGGCCGTGAGCGGACGGTGCGTTGGGGGCCCCGGACGGTGGACGTGGACCTGTTGCTGTACGGGCGGCGCGTGGTGGAGGAGCCGGACCTCGTGGTCCCGCACCCGAGGATGCGGCAGCGGGCCTTCGTCCTGGTGCCCCTGTACGAGGTGGCCCCGGACCTGGTGCTGCCCGACGGCACGCCGGTGGCGGCCCTGCTGCCCTCGGTGGCGGACCAGCGGGTGGTGCGGCTGTGACGGAGGCGGAGCTGCAAGCGGTGCAGGACCAGCTGCGGACCCGGTACGTGGGCCGGCGCGTCCACTGGTTCGAGCAGGTCTCCTCCACCAACGACGTGGCCAGGTCCTTGGCGGAGGGGGGCGCCCCCGAGGGGACCACGGTGCTGGCGCGGACCCAGACAGAAGGGCGCGGCCGCCTGGGGCGGCGCTGGGTGTCCCCTCCCGGGGGGCTGTGGCTGTCGGTGGTCCTGCGTCCCATCGCGGCCCCCCACGAGCTCGCCCGCTTGGGGCTCGCGGTGGGGGTGGCGTGCAGCCGTGCGGTGGAACGGTGCTGCGGACTCCGGGTGGGGCTGCGGTGGCCCAACGACCTCGTGGTGCAGGGGAAGAAGGTCGGAGGGATCCTCCTGGAGGCAGGGCCCGAGGGGCGGTGGGTGGTGGTGGGCATCGGGGTCAACGTCCACGTGCCGCACGAGGAACTCCCAGAAGGTGCTTGCTCCCTGCACGAGGTGGCGGCGTCCCCCGTGGACCGGGGCGCTTTGCTGCAGACCCTCCTGGCGGAGCTGGAGTTGGTGTACGAGGTGTTCCGGGGAGGGGACTGGGCCACCCTGCTGCAGTGGTGGCGTGGGAGGTCCACCACCTTGGGCCGCCGGGTGCGGGTGCACGTGACCTCCGGGGTGTACGAGGGCGTGGCGGAGGACGTGGACGAGGACGGCGCGCTGATCCTGCGCCTTCCGGACGGAGGGCGCCTGCGGGTGGTGGCAGGGGAAGTGGGGTAGACCAGGTCCCCTTTCCCGCGGAGCGTCCTTCCCGAAAGGCACCGGGCGGGCCGCGCAGAGGTTGCGGAGGGAGGAGGAAGACCGTGCCGGGGATCACGGACGTGGAGGGGATCCGCGTGGGGCACGCCACGGACCTGGAGGCGGCCACGGGGTGCACCGTGGTACTGTGCGAGGCCGGGGCCGTGGCCGGGGTGGAGGTGCGGGGCGGCGCTCCCGGGACGCGGGAGACGGACCTGCTGCACCCCCTCAACCGGGTCCAACAGGTCCACGGGGTGCTCCTCACGGGTGGGAGCGCCTTCGGGTTGGCCGCCGCGGACGGGGTCATGCAGTACCTGGAAGAGCGGGGCGCGGGTTACGACGTGGTGGTGGCCAAGGTGCCCATCGTGCCCGCGGCGGTGATCTTCGACCTGTGGTTGGGGCGCCCGGACGTCCGGCCCACGGCTTCCATGGGGTACGCGGCATGCCAGGCGGCCACCACCGGTCCGGTAGAGGAGGGGACGGTGGGAGCGGGTACCGGGGCCACCGTGGGGAAGCTGTACGGGCCCATCGGCGCCATGAAGGGAGGGGTGGGCACGTGGAGCATCCGGCTCCCCGAGGGTCAGGTGGTGGCGGCCCTGGTGGTGGTGAACGCGGTGGGGGACGTGCTGGCCGCGGACGGCTCGGTGCTGGCGGGCACCCGGGACCCTGCCACGGGTGCCCTGGTGGGGTCCGCGGCCCTCCTGCAGAGCGGTTACATACCTCCCCGCATGTTGGGCCAGAGCACCGTGTTGGGGGTGGTGGCCACCAACGTGGCCCTGTCCAAGGTGGAGTGCAACCGCTTGGCCCGGGTGGCTCACCACGGGTTGGCCATGGCGGTGTCCCCTTCCCACACGACCCTGGACGGGGACACCTTCTTCGCCCTCAGCACCGGCCAGGTGCAGGGCGCCTACGACGTGGTGGCCTCCGCGGTACCCCAGGTGGTGGCGGAGGCCATCCGCCGGGCGGTGCGGGCTGCCCGCGGGCTGCACGGGATCCCGGGCCTGGGGGACACCTAGGAGCGTGTCCTGGAAAAACCCCTCCAGCGGAGAGGGACCGGGGTCCCCAAAAATCGCGCAGCGATTTTTGGGGTGGTACCGCCGCGGGAAGAGGTGCTTGCGAGGAGGGCGGGCCCGGGATAGGCTGGTGGCGGGCCGGTATCCCGTGGAGCCGGACCCCGGCGAACCGAACCCCCTTCGGTCCGTCCGGTACTGGGAACAACCAGACTGGAACGGAGGTGCACCATGCACGAGGCCCCACACGCCTTCCCGCACGCGCGGAAAGTTTTTCGCCTGCAGGCCCGCGACCTCACGGTGGTAGGTGCCCTCGGAGCGGTGAGCGCGGTTCTGGGTACCGTCCCCGGAGTGGGCTTCATCCCGGCTCCCACGCCCGCGGGGGCGGCCACCACCATGCACATCCCGGTCATCCTGGCGGGCCTCACCCGGGGTCCGCTGGCGGGAGCTCTGGTCGGGGCGGTGTTCGGGTTCTTCAGCTTCACCCGCGCCACCCTGCCCTTTTTCAAGGACCCCTTGATCGCCTTCGGCCCGCGGATCCTCATCGGCGTCCTGAGCGCGTACGCCTTCCTCCTGCTCAGCCGTCGGGCTTCCCGGGTGGTGGCGTGCCTGGCGTGCGGGGCCGCGGTGTTCGCCGTCCTCGGTCCCGGGGCCGCAGCCTTCGAGGCGGCCTTCGCCGCGGGGAAGGTGGCCCGCAGCTGGCTGGTGGACGTGTACCACGTGGTGGCTTCCTCCGCTGTCCCCGTGGCGTGGGTGGCTCCCGCGGCGGGGATCCTGGCGGCAGCTGCCGCGTACGCGCTGCTGCGGGGCCAGGACGCACCCGTGGCTGCCGCCGCGGTGGTGGGGACCCTTACCAACACGGTGGGGGTGCTGACCCTCATCGTCCTGCGGTTCCCGGAGATGATGCCGCCCGGGGCGGCCTTCTTGGTGGGCGCTACCCACGGGCTGCCGGAGGCCCTGCTGGCGGTGGTGGTGACGGTCCCCGTGTACCGCGCGTTGCGGGCCGCGCGGCTTGTGTGAGGAGGGCCCCGTGCTGCTGGCGGTGAACGTCAACAACACCCAGATCAAGCTGGCCCTGTACCCGGACCCCGAGCGGGACGGCGCCCCGCGGGTCCACTGGCGGGTGTCCACGGACTGGGAGAAGACGGAGGACGAGTACGGGATCCTCTTCGCGGACCTCTTCGAGCACGCGGGGCTGTCCTTGGGAGACGTCACGGACGTGGCCCTGTCCTGCGTGGTCCCGCCCCTTCTGGACACCATGGAGCGCCTGTGCGACCGCTACTTCCGGACCCGGCCCCTGGTGGTGGGGCCGGGGATCCGGACGGGGATGCGCATCCTGTACGAGAATCCGCGGGAGGTGGGCGCGGACCGCATTTGCAACGCGGTGGCGGCCTTCGCCAAGTACGGGGGCCCCAGCATCGTGTGCGACTTCGGCACCGCCACCACCTTCACCGCGGTGTCCCGGGAGGGGGACTTCCTGGGAGGGGCCATCGCCCCGGGGATCGGGATCTCCCTGGAGGCCCTGGCGGAGCACACGGCGCAGCTGCCCCGGATCGACCTGGAAAAGCCGCGGACCGCCATCGGGCGCTCCACCGTGGCCGCCATGCAGGCAGGCGTGTTCTACGGGTTCGTGGGGCAGGTGGAGGAGATCGTCCGCCGTATCCAGCGGGAGCTGGGGGAGCCCGCCACGGTCATCGCCACGGGGGGCTGGGCGCGCTTGCTGGCGGAGGAACTGCCGTGCATCCACCACCACGACCCCCTGCTCACCCTCGAGGGGCTGCGGATCCTGTTCCTACGGAACCGCCGGGCGGAGGCCCGCTAGACCACCCGACGACCGCTGCGCGGTTCTGGAGGACCCCCGGTTCCCCGCACCGCCGCGTGGTACATTGGCCTCGTGAAGCACGTGGTGAGCGTGAGCCTGGGCTCTTCCCGGCGCGACAGCCGCCTGGAGCTGGAGCTGCTGGGGGAGCGCGTGGTGATCGAGCGGGTGGGGACGGACGGTGACCTCCGGCGGTACGGGCAGCTCCTGGAGTCCTTGGACGGGCGTGTGGACGCCATCGGACTCGGCGGGCTCGACCTGTTCCTGCAGGCGGGGCGCCGGCGCTACTACCTGCGGGACGCGGTGCGCTTGGTGCGGCGGGTCCGGCGCACCCCCGTGGTGGACGGCAGCGGACTGAAGCAGGCCTGGGAACCCTACGTGGTGCTGCACTACCTGCCGGAGGTGGTGGGCTACTCCCTGGCGGCACGGAGGGTCTTGCAGGTGAGCTCCGTGGACCGCTACGGCATGGCGGAGGCCTTCGCGCACGCGGGGGCGCAGGTGGTGTACGGGGACTTCCTGTTCGCCCTGGGCCTTCCCATCCCCCTGCGGTCCCTCCGGAGCGTCCGGGTGCTGGCGGCCCTCCTCCTCCCGGTGCTCACCCAGGTCCCCATCGGCTGGCTGTACCCCACGGGCAGCCGACAGGAGCGCACCACGCCCCGGTACGGGAACTATTTCCGGTGGGCGGAGGTGGTGGCAGGCGACTTTCACTTCATCCGGCGCTACATGCCGGACGAACTGCAGGACAAGGTGATCCTGAGCCAGACCCTCACCCGGGCGGACGTGGAGGAGCTCCGGCGCCGCGGGGTGGCCCTCTTGGTGACCGTCACCCCGGAGCTGGGAGGGCGGTCCTTGGGGACCAACGTCTTCCAGGCCCTGGTGGTGGCGTTGTCGGGGAAGCCCCCGGAGGCCCTGTCCCCGGAGGAGTACCTGGAGTGGATGCAGCGCCTGGGCTTCCGGCCCCGGGTGGAGTGGCTCAACCCGCCGCGGGCCGCGGACCTTGAACGTCTGTACAGGGAGCAGGAGGGGAGGCCGTGGAGCGCTTCGCGTTCGTGATCCACCCCCTGCAGGTGGAGGATTTTGCCCGCAGGTACCCCTTCACCCGCTTCCTGCCACCCCGCTGGGTGGAGTCCGCCTTCCGGAGGGTGCCTCCCTTGGTGGTCTCCCACATCACCGGGGTCCGGTCCGCCCAGGGCGCGGAGGCGGAGGGGTGGTTCCTTGGCCTGCCCATGACCCCCCGTGTCCTGCTGGACTCCGACCCCGAGTTCGTGTACCGACGGCTGGTGCGCTGCGCCCAGATGGCTTCCGAGCTGGGTGCTCGCATCCTGGGCCTGGGCGCCTTCACCAAGATCGTGGGGGACCGGGGCGTGACCGTGGCTTCTCGTTCTCCCATCCCCGTGACCACGGGGAACTCGTACACCGCGGCCAGCGCGGTGGAGGGAGCCTTGCTGGCCGCCCAGCGGCTGGACCTCTCCCCGGCCCAGGCCCGGGCCGCGGTGGTGGGCGCCACGGGCGCCATCGGTGCAGCCTGCGCCCGCCTTCTGGCCCGCCACGTGGCGCACATCAGCCTGGTGGCCCGGGGACGGGAGCGGCTGGAGCGTCTGGCGGACCAGATCCGCCGGGAGGCCGGCTGCTCCGTGGAGGCCACAGACCAGGTGCGGCGGGCGGTGGCGGACGCGGACATCGTCCTGACCGTCACCAGCGCCACCGCGGTGCTGGTGGAGCCCGAGGACCTGAAACCGGGAGCCGTGGTCTGCGACGTGGCCCGTCCGCGGAACGTCTCCCGGGAGGTCTACGCGCGGCGGGACGACGTGCTGGTCTTGGACGGGGGCGTGATCCAGGTGCCCGGGCAGGTGGACTTCGGCTTCGACTTCGGCTTCCCCCCGGGGACCTGCGAGGCCTGTATGGCCGAGACCATGATCCTGGCCTTAGAGGGCCGGTACGAGTCGTACACCGTGGGGCCGGAGGTCCAGCTGGAGCGCGTGGAGGAGATCGCCAGGCTAGCCCAAAAGCACGGGTTCCGGCTGGCGGGGTTCCGCCGCTTCGAACGCGCCATCCCGGAGGAGGAGGTGGAACAGATCCGCAGGCGGGCCCGCTCCCGTAGGAAGGCCCTAGCGGGGGGAGGGTCGGTTTGAAGGAGGGAGGGAGGCGCGCGTATAATAGGGCCGGAAAAAGCAGGGCGCGGACGCTGTGGGCGGGGCCCACGGTGTTTTGTTTTCCCGGTGCGGCACGGTTCTTGCCCACCCGCCCTGTGGAGGCGTTGGGAGAGGGCTATGGAAAAGGAGACGTTCCTCACCCCGGAAGGGCTCAGGCGGCTGGAGGAGGAGCTGGAGTACCTCAAGACCGTCAAGCGCAAGGAGGTGGCGGAGCGCATCAAGCAGGCCAAGGCCTTCGGCGACCTGAGCGAGAACTCGGAGTACGAGGACGCCAAGAACGAGCAGGCCTTCGTGGAGGGCCGCATCCTGGCACTGGAGCAGCTGTTGCGCAGCGCCAAGGTCATCCAGGGCAACGGGGCCTCCGGGGAGGTCAGCATCGGCTCCCGGGTCCGGGTGCGGGACCTGGGCAGTGGGGAGGAGTTTGAGTACTGGATCGTGGGTTCTGCGGAGGCGGACCCCGGGCAGGCCCGCATCTCCAACGAGTCCCCCGTGGGGCGGGCCCTGTTGGGCCGGCGGCCCGGCGAGGTGGTGGAGGTGCAGGTGCCTGCGGGCTTCCTGCGGCTGCAGATCACCGGTCTGGGGCTGTAGGCCTCAGGGCGGGACCGCAGGGCGCGTGAGAGCCGCCGGGCCGCCGGCGGTTTTCTGTTTCGGGGAATGCGGGGAGGCGGGACAGACGTTGGACCGGTGGCCGGACCTGCCGGCGGGCAGGATCCGGGGAGGAGTGGACGGGGCGGGTTGCGAAAACCCTCCCTGAGGGCGGCGGAGAGGAGGGTCGGACCTCCGGGAGAGGGAGACGGGGGTTGAGTGCGGTAGGGGGCCACGGATGCCGATGTTCGAACGGTTCACGGAACGCGCGCGGCGGGTGATCATCCTGGCGCAAGACGAGGCCAAGCGGCTGAACCACAGCGCCGTGGGCACCGAGCACATCCTGCTCGGGATCGTGCGGGAAGGGGAGGGGGTCGCCAGCAAGGTTCTGGAGAGCCTGCACATCTCCCCCGAGCGGATCCGGGCAGAGATCGAGAGCGCCATCGGCCGTGGGGACCGCACCCCGTACGAGGAGGTCACCTTCACCCCGCGGGCCAAGAAGGTGTTGGAGCTGGCCCTGGACGAAGCGCGCCGGCTCGGCCACAACTACATCGGCACGGAGCACCTGCTGCTGGGGCTGATCCGGGAGGGCGAGGGTGTGGCCGCCCGGGTGCTGGAGGCCATGGGCGCGGACCTGGAACGGGTCCGGGCGCAGGTGGTGTACTTGCTGGGGGAGGAGGGGACGTCCACGTACACGCGGCCTTCCAGTAAGACGCCCACCCTGGACGAGTTCGGCCGGGACCTCACCAAGATGGCGCGGGAGGGCAAGCTGGACCCCGTCATCGGCCGGGAACGGGAGATCGAGCGGGTGATCCAGGTCCTCAGCCGCCGGACCAAGAACAACCCCGCCCTCATCGGCGAACCCGGGGTGGGCAAGACCGCCATCGTGGAGGGGCTCGCGCAGCGCATCGTGCGGGGCGACGTGCCGGAGAGCCTGCGGGGCAAGCGGGTGGTGCAGCTGGACCTGGCGGCCCTGGTGGCGGGCACCAAGTACCGCGGCGAGTTCGAAGAGCGGATGAAGAAAGTCATGGACGAGATCCGCAAGGCCCAGGGCGAGGTCATCCTGTTCGTGGACGAGCTGCACACCCTGGTGGGAGCCGGCGCCGCGGAGGGCGCCATCGACGCCAGCAACATCCTCAAGCCCGCCCTGGCGCGGGGCGAGCTGCAGTGCATCGGAGCCACCACCCTGGACGAGTTCCGCAAGTACATCGAGCGGGACGCGGCCTTGGAGCGACGGTTCGCCCCCATCCTCGTGTCGGAGCCCACGGTGGAGCAGACGGTGGAGATCCTCCGGGGGCTGCGGGAGCGGTACGAGGCCCACCACGGGGTGCGCATCAGCGACGCGGCCCTGGTGGCCGCGGCCACCTTGGCGGAGAAGTACATCACGGACCGCTTCCTCCCGGACAAGGCCATCGACCTCATGGACGAGGCGGCCAGCCGGATCCGCCTCCAGGCGTCCTTCCTGCCCAGCGAGGTCCGCCAGGCCATGGAGCGGGTGGAGAAGACCCGCCGGGAGAAGGAGGAGGCCATCAAGAACCAGGACTTCGAGCGGGCGGCCCAGCTCCGGGACCGGGAGAAAGCGCTGCGACAGAAGCTGGAGGAGCTGGAGGCCAGCCGGCGCAGCCAGCGGGGGCGCGACCTCACCGTGGTCACGGAGGACGACATCGCGGAGATCGTCTCCAGCTGGACCGGGATCCCCGTGACCAAGCTCATGCAGGAGGAGACCGAGAAACTCCTGAAGATGGAGGAGAAACTGCACGAGCGGATCGTGGGCCAGGAGGAGGCGGTGGCTGCGGTGTCCCGGGCGGTGCGGCGGGCCCGGGCCGGGCTCAAGGACCCCAAACGGCCCATCGGTTCGTTCATCTTCCTCGGGCCCACGGGGGTGGGCAAGACGGAGCTGGCCCGCGCCCTGGCGGAGTTCCTCTTTGGCGACGAGAACGCCCTCATCCGCATCGACATGTCGGAGTACAGCGAGCGGCACACCGTCTCGCGCCTAGTGGGAGCCCCGCCCGGGTACGTGGGATACGAGGAGGGGGGGCAGCTCACGGAGCAGGTGCGGCGCCGGCCGTACTCCGTGGTGCTCCTGGACGAGATCGAGAAGGCACACCCGGAGATCTTCAACGTCCTGCTGCAGATCCTGGACGACGGCCGCCTCACGGACGCCCAGGGGCGGACGGTGGATTTCAAGAACACCGTCCTCATCATGACCAGCAACGTGGGCGCCCCCCAGATCGAGCGGGACGCCCCGGTGCTGGGGTTCCGCGCCATCACGGACGAGCGGGCGGAGCAACAGCGGGCCTACGAGCGCATGCGGGACCTGGTGATGGAGGAGCTGAAGCGAACCTTCCGTCCGGAGTTCTTGAACCGGATCGACGAGATCATCGTCTTCCGGCCGCTCACCAAGGAGCAGATGCACTCCATCGTCCGGATCCTGCTGGAGCGGGTCCGGCGCGAGCTCCGGGGCCAGGGGATGGACATCGAGTTCACGGACGCCCTGCGGGAGTTGTTGGTCCAGGAGGGGTTCGACCCGCAGTACGGGGCGCGCCCCCTGCGCCGGGCCATCCAGCGCCTGGTGGAGGACCCGCTCTCCGACGAGCTGCTCCGGGGCCGGTTCCGCCAGGGGGACACCGTGGTGGCGGACGTGCGGGACGGGAAGGTGGTGTTCGAGGGCCGGCGGGAGCCGGTGGGAGCCCAGACGGAGTGAGGCCTCAGGGAGGGGTCTCGGCCCGCAGCACCTCGTCCCGCAGCACCCCGATGTAGGGCAGGTTTCGGTACAGCTGCCGGTAGTCCAGCCCGTAGCCCACCACGAAGCGGTCTGGCACCTCGAAGCCCACGTAGGCCAGGGGGAGGTTGGGGGCGATGCGGCGGACCCGCTTGTCCAGCAGGGTGCAGATCACGAGGCTCCTGGGCCTGCGGGCGCGCAGGAGGCGGGTCAGGTAGGCGGCGGTGAGGCCCGTGTCCACGATGTCCTCCACCAGGACCACGTGCCGGTCCGTGATCTCCTCGTCCAGGTCCTTGAGGAGGCGCACCGCCCCGGTGGCCGCGTGGCGCGAGCCGTAGCTGGCGATGGCCATGAAGTCGATCTCGTGGGGGATCCGCAGGGCCCGGCTGAGGTCCGCCAGGAAGTAGACGGAACCCCGCAGCATGCCCACCAGGAGGGGCTGCAGCCCCGCGTAGTCCCGCTCCAGCTCTGAGGCCAGCTCCCGAACCCGGCGCTGCAGGGTGGCCTCGTCGAACAGGACCTCCTGGATGTCCGCGTCGAGGCTCCGCAAACTGCTCATGAGGAGGACGGCCGCGGCCGGAGGCCGTACTTCAGCAGGAGGTTCCGGAAGTCGCGCCCGTAGAACACCCGCAGGTTCACGTGCGGGTACAGCTGGCGGAGCCTGCGGATCTTCCGGTTCTTCCGGGTCACCAGGGCCTGCTTGAGGGTGGTGAGCTCGATGTACAGGTCGAAGTCGGGCAGGTAGAAATCCGGGGTAAAGCGCTCCCGGGGGCGGCCCTGCCTGTCCCAGCTCAGGACGAAGGAGCGGGGTTCGTACTCCCACCGGATTCCGTAGAAGTCGAGGATGCGGGCGAACTCCTCCTCCGCGGGGTTGGCGAACCGCGGGCTCCGCTTCCGGGCCGTGCCGGACCTGACCACCATGCTCGAGCGCCTGTTCGGATCCAGTATACGGGCTTGAGAAGCCGGCCCGCAACCGCGCGGATTTGCCAGGGGCGTGCCCCCCGTGGGACAATAGCGGGGGCGGTCACCTCCCGCGCATCTGTGTTCGCATCGGCGAGGACTGAGGTACGCCCGCCAGCACGACGGGCAACGGAGGACCCGTGTCATGGCAAAGGACAGCTGGGAACAGCTTGTGAAGGGAGCCACGGAGCGGCTGAGGAGCCCGGACGCCACCGTCCGCAGCGACGCCGCCCTTACCCTGGGGAAGCTGGAGGCCCCAGAGGTCCCCGCTCCCCTGGTGGCGGAGGCCATCCACGCCCTCAGCCGCATCCTGGACGACCCGGACGAGTACGTGCGTAAGAGCGCGGTCCACGCCCTGGGGCGGCTGCGGTCCCGGGACCCCAGGGCCCTGGAGGGGATCCGCTTCGCCCTGGGGGACCGCTCGGAGCAGGTGGTGCAGGAAGCCGTCGCCCAGGTGCAGCAGGCGGTGGACGCAGGTGCCGTGGACGGGCTCATCCGCGTCTTGGGGCGGCGGGAGCGCACCCTGCAGACCGCCGCGAGCCAAGCCCTGGTCCGCATCGGGGCCCCCGCGGTGCGGCCCCTCCTGGAGACCTTCAAGGACCGGAACCTGCGGCGTCGGGTGCACAACCAGGTGCTGCGCATCATCGTGGACATCAAGGGCCGGGCCGTGGAACCCCTTCTGGCCGCTCTGCAGGACGAGAACCAGCACGTGCGGGCCTACGCGGTGGCGCTGCTGGGGAAGCTGGGCGACGAGCGGGCCGTGGAGCCGTTGGTACGCCTGTTCCTCACGGATCCCCGGCTGCAGGAGACGGTGGTGAACACCCTGCCCCGGCTGGAGGAGCGGGGCGTCCTGGAGGCGCCTTCGGCCGACCGCGACGTGCAGCTTCCCAAGGAGGTGGCCGCGGCGTTCCGCAAGCTGGCCGCGACCCCGGAAGGGGTGGAAGCTCTGCGGGCTGCGGTCGCCGGAGGCAACCCCAAGGTCCGGAAGTTCGCCCTGCGGGCCCTGTTCGAGGTGGAGGGAGGGCGGGCCAAGGAGACCCTGCTGAACCTGTTGCGGGACGAGGACGCGGAGGTCCAGCGGCTGGCCATCCGGCTGCTCGGCAAGCTGCACGACAAGAGCGTCATCGAGCCCCTCCTGGGCCTGCTGAAGGGCGGCAACCCGCAGCTGGAAGAGGTGGTGTGGAACACCATCAAGGTCCTCACGGACCTGCGGGAGTACGAACAGCTGCGGTCCCGGGTGGCCCGGGAGCGCGCGGGGGCTCCCGCCCGGCCCACGGTCCGGGTGTTCAAGAGCGAGCGGGACGTCTCCCCCGACTGGTGGCGGGACCAGGACTGAGAGCCTGCCCCGGAGGACCTCCATGGACACCCGCGTGGAGACCGGTCCCCTGTTGGTGTGCCTGGTCACCGCCGCCAGCGCGGAGGAAGGCCACCGCATCGCCCGGGCCCTGGTGGAGGAAAAGCTCGCCGCCTGCGTGAACGTGGTGGCCGGGGTGCGGTCCGTGTACCGCTGGCAGGGCAAGGTGGAGGAGGCGGAGGAGGTCCTCCTGGTGGTCAAGACCACGCGGGGCCGGTTTGCCGCCCTGCGGGAGCGCGTGGTGTCCCTGCACAGCTACCAGGTCCCCGAGGTGGTAGCCCTGCCCGTGGACGCTGCCCTGCCCGCGTACCAGGCTTGGGTGCAGGAGTCCGTGGCCGCGGATCCGGCCGGTTAGGGGTTTCGGGAGAGGTGCCCGGTCGGGGTCCTGCGGGTAGCTTGGGCCGTGCGCATCCTGGTGACCAACGACGACGGCATCGAGGCGGAGGGGCTGCACGCCCTGGTGCGGGCGTGCGAGGCGGTGGGGCAGGTGACGGTGGTGGCTCCCCACCACGACCGTTCCGCCAGCGGACACTCCATCACCCTGCACAAGCCGCTGCGGGTCGCTCAGGCCAAGATCCCGGGGTCCCGGGCGGAGGCCTGGGCGGCCACGGGGACGCCGGCGGACTGCGTGGTCCTGGCGGTGTACGGGCTGCTCCCCGCTCCCCCGGACGTGGTCCTGTGCGGGATCAACCTGGGGCCCAACATCGGCCACGACCTCACCTACTCGGGGACGGTGTCCGGGGCCATGGAGGCCGCCATCCTGGGAATCCCCGCCATCGCGGTGTCCCTGGACGCGGAGCGGGACCCGCACTACGAGGTGGCCGCGGCCTTCGCCGCGGCCCTGGCACGGGAGGTGTTCCGGCGGGGAATGCCCGCGGACGCCCTGTTGAACGTGAACGTCCCCAACCTGGGCTTCGGGCAGATCCGCGGGGTGCGGGTCACCCGCCAGAGCGCCCGGCGGTACCGGAGCCGGCTGGAACGCCGCACGGACCCCAGGGGCCGGCCGTACTACTGGATCGCGGGCGAACGTACCGCCTCGGAGGAGGCAGAACCGGGTACCGACAGCCACGCCCTGAGCCAGGGCTACGTTTCCGTGACTCCCCTGCAGATGGACCTCACCCATCCCCAGCTTCTGTCCGCCATGGCGGCGTGGGAGCTCGACCGGCTGCTCGCCAGCTCCTAAGACGAGCCCGGTCTCAGCCTTGGTGGGGTTCTTCCGGGACACGCTCCCGGAGGAGTGCTCCGGAGGCAAGCGGACCTGGCTCCCCAGAAGTCCCCCAACGATGTGGGGCGGCAGGATTCCGGCGGGGCCAGGCCGAACAGAAGCCCACAGCGCGTACCGAGGGTGGCCGGCAAAAGCCCGCCTCCTGCGTTCAGGCGGGGCGGGCACACGCAGCGCAGAGACGGAGCGCCCATACGTGCCCCTGATCGAGCTGGAAGGCGTCTTCAAGGTCTACCCCGGGGGCCGCGTGGCCCTGCACGACGTCTCCCTCTCCGTGGAGGAGGGGGAGTTCGTGTTCCTGGTGGGACCCACGGGAGCGGGCAAGTCCACCCTCCTCCGCCTGCTGTACCGAGAGGAGCTCCCCACGCGGGGCCGGGTCCGCGTGGCCGGGTGGGAGGTGCACCGCCTGAAACCCCGAGGCGTCCCCCTCCTCCGCAGGGAGGTGGGGGTAGTGTTCCAGGACTTCAAGCTCCTGAGCGACCGGACGGTGTACGAGAACGTGGCGTTCGCCCTGCGGGCGGTGGGCACCCCGCCGGAGTGGGTGCCCGGCCGGGTGCGGGCTGCCCTGGAGCTGGTGGGGCTGGTGGATCGGCAGGACGCCTTTCCCCGGCAGCTGTCCGGGGGGGAGCAGCAGCGGGTGAGCATCGCCCGGGCCTTGGCCAACCGCCCCCGGATCCTCCTGGCGGACGAGCCCACGGGAAACCTGGACCCGGAGACCTCCTGGGAGATCGTGAAGCTGCTGTCCCGGATCAACCTGCGGGGCACCACCGTGCTCATGACCACCCACAACAAGACCGTGGTGGACATCCTGCGGCGGCGGGTGGTGGAGCTGCAGGACGGACGGGTGGTGCGGGACGAGGTGCAGGGCCGGTATGCCAGGCCTCGCGCCGTTCCCTGAAGAGGTCCAGGCCCTTCCCCGAGCCTCCTCGGTCCGGGGGACAGGCTCCAGGCGGCTTCGGGCTGCGGTGGCTTCCCTGGCCTACCTCAGCCGGGAAGGGGCCCTGGGCTTCTGGAGAGGCGGCCTGATGTCCGCGGCCGCGGTGAGCACCATGCTGGCGGCCCTCCTGGCCCTGGGAGGCGCCCTGGTGAGCCTGTGGAACCTGCGGGCCCTGGCCGCCCGGGTGGAGGGCCAGCTGGTCGTGGTGGCTTCCCTGCGGGACGGGCTGAGCGCCACGGAGGTGGAAAGAGCCCGCAGGGCGGCGGCCGGCCTCCCGGGCGTTCTGGAGGTGGTGTTCGTCCCGCGGGAGGAGGCGCTGCGCAGGTTGGAGGAGGCCCTGGGAGGGGTCCAGCTGCGGGAGGCGGTGCGCCGGAACCCCCTCCCCCACACCCTGGAAGTGCGTCCCCGCACCCCGCAGGACCTGCGGGCGGTGGCCCGGGCCCTGCGCTCCCTCCCGGCGGTGGCGGAGGTGACCTACGGGGAGGACGCCACGGAGCGTCTGCTGGCCCTGACCCGCCTGGTGCGGGCGGCGGGTGCCGCGTCCACCCTGGCCCTGGCCGCGGTGGCTACGGTGGTGAGCGCCAACGCCCTGCGCCTGACGGTTCTGGCAAGGCAACAGGAGATCGAAATCATGCGGCTCGTGGGCGCCACCGCCTGGTTCGTCCGGTGGCCCTTCGTGGTGGAGGGCGTCCTCCAGGGTGCCGCCGCGGCGGCCTGCGCGGTGGCCTTGTGGGCCGCCTTCTATCCGTGGGCCGTGGGCAGGCTGCAGGAGGCGTGGCCCTTCCTTCCCGTGTTGGCTCCCGGGCAGGTGGTGTTGCCGCTCGCTGGAGCGTTGGTGGCCGCGGGGGTCGGGCTGGGCCTGGTGGGAGCCCTATGGTCCGTGGGGAGGTTCGTGCGCCTGTGAGACCCTGGCTTGCCTTGGTCTTGGCCGCCGCGGCCGTGGCGGCTGCAGCGGGGGCAGAAGCGGGCCCCCTGCAGGAACAGGAGCGGCAGCTGGAACGGGTGCGCCGGCAGCTGGAGCGCACCCGGCAGGAGCTCCGGCAGGCCCGCCATCAGGAGCGCAGCGTCTTGGGAGAACTCCAACGGATCGAGCACACCCGGGAGCACCTGGAATCCGAGGTGCGGAGGCTAGAGGCCCGGCTGCGGGCGGTCAAAGCAAGGGAGGCCCGCACCCGGGCCCGGGAGGCGGCTTCCCGGGCCCGTCTGGAGCGGCTACAGGACCGGCTGGAGGAGCGGCTGCGGGCCATCCACCGGTGGGGGCGGGTGGGCTACGTGGACGTCCTGCTGCTCTCCGGGGACTTCGGCACCTTCCTGACACGGTTCGACTTCCTGGGCCGGGTGGTGCGGGAGGACGCGGCCCTCGTGCGGCAGACTGCGGAGGAGCGCCGGCGGTGGGAGGCCCTGCGGGCGCAGCTGGCGCAGGAGCGCGCGGAGGCAGAAGGGCTTTACAAGGAGCTGGAGGCCCGCACGCGGGCCGTGGCCGAGGAGGAGTCCCGGAAGCGGGCCTTGCTGGCCCGGGTGCAGCGGGAGCGGGCGGCCTACGAGCGCCTGGTGGAGGAGCTGGAGGAGGACTCCCGCAGGCTGGAGGCGTTGTTGCAGCAGCTGGCCCCGTCCCGTCCCGGTCAGCCGCGGGTGGGCCTGCGGTTACGGGCAGGCCTGGCCTGGCCCGCCCGGGGATCGCTCACCTCCGGTTTCGGGCTGCGGCGACACCCCTTGTTCGGGATCGCCCGCATGCACCAGGGGGTGGACATCGCGGCCCCGTGGGGGACCCCCGTCTGGGCCGCGGCCGCGGGCACCGTGGTGTACGCGGGGTGGTTCGGAGGGTACGGTAAACTGGTCGTGGTCGACCACGGAGGCGGTGTCGCGACCCTCTACGGCCACCTCTCCTCCATCGCGGTGTCGCCCGGGGACCGGGTGGCGGCGGGCGACGTCCTGGGGCGGGTGGGCAGCACGGGCTACAGCACCGGACCCCACCTGCACTTCGAAATCCGGGTGGACGGTCGTCCCGTGGACCCCTTGCGGTGAGGGCGGGCCGGGGGCGCGGGCTTGTTCGGGAGGTCAGCCATGAAGGGGCGGAAGGCGCTGGCGTCGGGTCTCGCGGTGCTCCTGGTGCTGTCCGCGGTGTTCTCCGCGGGCTACGCCCTGGGGCTGCGGCAGGCGTCGGCCGCGGACGCCCGCAGCGAGGGCCAGCGGATGCTGCAGGCCCTGGCGGACCAGCTCCAGCGCCACTACCTCGAGCGCAACCTGGACTGGCGGAAGCTGTACGACGGGGCCGCCCGCGGGATGCTGCAGGCCCTGGGGGACCCGTACACCGCGTTCTTCGACGAGCAGGGCTACCGCCGGTTCCGGGAGGACTTCCGGGGGTTCTTCTACGGCGTGGGGATCTTCATCGAGAAGAAGGACAGCCGGCTGCTGGTGGTGGCTCCCATCCCGGACACCCCGGCGGCGCGGGCGGGCCTGCGGGCGGGGGACCACATCACGCACGTGGACGGGGTGCCCACCCGGGACATGCCCATCGAGGAGGCGGTGGCGCGGATCCGGGGCCCTCAGGGGACCACGGTGCGTCTGCGGATCCAACGGCAGGACAGGACGTTTGAGGTCTCCATCACCCGAGCCCGCATCGAGGTGGTGAGCGTGCAGGGCGAGGAGGCCCTCACGGACCGGGAGCGGGAGGTGGTGCGGTCCGCTCAGGCCGCTTACATCCGCATCCTCGCCTTCAACCAGGACACCGCGGAACGGTTCGGGCAGCACCTGCGGCGGGCGGAAGCCGCGGGAGCGCGGGGCCTGATCCTGGACCTGCGCTTCAACCCCGGTGGGCTGGTGGACCAGTGCACCGCGGTGGCGGACTGGTTCGTACCCAAGGGCCCCATCGTCCACGAGGTGGACCGGGAAGGGCGCACCCGCACGGTCCAGGCCACCCCGCGGGAAAAGTACCGCAAGCCTGTGGTGGTGCTCGTCAACGAGGGGACGGCCTCGTGCAGCGAGATCCTGGCGGGGGCTCTCCAGGACACGGGGACCGGGGTCCTGGTGGGCCAGCGGACCTTCGGGAAGGGCGTGATCACCACCGTCGTGGACCTCCCGGGCGGACGGGGAGCCACCATCACCACTGCTAAGTACCTCACCCCCAAGCGCCGGGACATCCACCGGAAAGGGATCCAGCCAGACGTGCTGGCGGGGGACCGGGTGGAGGGCAAGGCGGACCGGGAGGTGGAGGCCATCCGGCTGGAGCAGCTGCGCAAAGCCGCAGAGGTCTTGCGGAGCCGGTGAGCCGTGGCCGCCAGACGCCGGGCCAGCCGGAGGGCGCGTCCCACCAGCCAGGGGGCCTGGGTGGCGGGTCTCGCGGTGGTGGTGGCGGCTATGGCCTTTGCCTGCGGGCGGCCCCGTGCTCCCCGCCCGGCCCAGGTCCCCGCGTCCCACCCCACCCCCGCGGCCACGCCCTCTGCCACGGCTCCCGCTGTGGTGGACTTGGAGCCGGAAGCAGCGAAGCTGCGGGCCCGGGCCCTGGAGGCCCTCCCCTCAGGATCCCGTTGGGAGGTGGTCGGGGCGGAGCCCAGGCGCGAGGGGGCCTTGCGGTGGCGTCACGCCCGGTACCGGGTGTGGCTGCCCGCAGGCGCCAACCTGAAGGCGGCCACGGGCTCCCTGGTGAAGGCCGCGGAGGACGCAGGTGGTGTGCTGCTCGCCAGCCGGCCGGTGGAGGGCGGGCAAGTGCTGGAACTGGGGGTGGAGCACGGCGGCCGTGTCCTGCCCGTGGTCCAAGTGCGCGTGGAGTCCCCCCCCAAGCCCGTCAAGGGGGCCGGCGCCCGGGTGGCGGTGGTGTTGGATGACGCGGGGATGCGCCTGGAGGAGCTGGACCGGGTGCTCCGCATCGGCCGTCCCGTGACCCTGGCCATCCTGCCCGGCCTGCCGCACTCCCAGGAGCTGGCCCGCAGGGCGCGGGAAGCGGGCGTAGACGTCCTCCTGCACCTCCCCATGGAGCCGGAGGACCCTTCCCTGGCGCGCCTCCTGGGGGAGTTCGGCGTCCGGGTGGACATGTCGGAGGAGGAGATCGGGCAGACGGTGCGGGCCGCCTTGCGGGCGGTGCCGGGCGCGGTGGGGGTCAACAACCACATGGGGTCCCGGGCCACCGCGGACCCCAGGGTGGTGGGGGCGGTCCTGCGTGTGGTGCGGGAGGAGGGGCTGTTCTTCCTGGACTCCCGCACCACGCCCAGGAGCTCGGTGGAGGCGGTGGCCAAGAACCTGGGGGTGCGCACCGCGCACCGCTCGGTGTTCCTGGACAACGACCCTTCCCCGGAGGCGGTGCGGGGGCAGGTCCGGAGACTGGCGGAACTGGCCTTGCGGGAAGGCTCCGCGGTGGGGATCGGGCACGCCAACCGGCCCCACACCCCCGAGGTCCTGGCGGAGATGGCGGCAGAGCTGGAACAGAGGGGAGTCCAGCTGGTCCCGCTCCGGGAGCTGGTCCGCTAGACCAGCCCGGGAAGGGGACCGCCTTGTGGCACAGCTACCGGCCGGCTGCCTTCCCCCCGCCCAAGGTACGTCCACAGGAGAAAAACGCACCGCAACCGCCGTTTGACACATGGCGTCTGACACCAGGTGTCAGAGACCAGCTGACAGACGCCTGCCGGAGGGCGCTCCCGAGAGGGCCGGCCGGGGAGCTGCCTCCCCCGCTGGAGGCGGGTAGGCAGGAGTGGGCGCGGGCGCAGCGAAGCGTAAGTTTTCGCTGGGTTGTAGGGCTGCAAACCCTTGTTCGAAAGGGGGTGAGGTGCCGGCGGAGTGCGGCTTTGCCTAGGGGATCCACGACGCTAAAAAACCGGCAGCAAGGGGGGCTGATGCGATGAGCAAGGCCAAAGCCATCTGGGCGGTACTGCTCGGGCTGGTGGTGGTCACGGGCGCGTGGGCGACCACCTACGCGGCGCCGGTCCGCATGGGGCCGGTGACGGACGACTGGGGCGTGGTCCGCGTGGCCCGCGGACAGCCCATCATCATCGCCTACTGGCTCGTGGTGGCCGGTCCTGACGCAAGCCTCGGGGTGGACAGCCGGCGCGGCATCGAGATCGCCATCGACGACAAGAAGACCGTGGCGGGTCACCCCGTACGGCTCATCGGGGAGGACAGCGGCTGCAACGCGGAGGGCGGCACCACCGCGGCCACCAAGCTGGCCGCCAACCGCCAGATCGTGGCGGCCATCGGGAGCAGCTGCTCCAGCGAGGCGGTCCCCGGAGCGCCCATCCTGTGCAAGGCAGGGATCGTGACCGTCTCCCCCTCCAACACCGCGCCGAAGCTCACCGACCCCAAGCGGGGGCCGGAGTACGCCTGCTACCTGCGGACCGCCCACAACGACCTGGTACAGGGCCGGGCGGCGGCGCAGTTCGTGTACCACGTGCTGGGTCTGCGGCGGGCAGCCACCATCCACGACGGCAGTCCGTACGCAGAGGGGCTGGCCAACGTGTTCGCGGACGTGTTCAAGCGGCTGGGGGGGACCATCACCTCCCAGGAAGCCATCTCCCCCACGGACACCGACATGCGGCCCGTGCTCACCCGCATCGCCGCGGGCAAGCCGCAGCTCATCTACTACCCCATCTTCATCGCCGCGGGCGGGCACATCACCCGGCAGGCCAGGGAGGTGGCGGGCCTGGAGAACGTGAAGCTGATGAGCGCGGACGGCACCTTCTCCCCGGACTTCTGGAAGGCCGCGGGGGAGGCCGCGCGGGGCGTGTACAACTCCAGCCCCGACCTGTCCGTGGAGGCCTTGGGCCCCAAGTACCAGCAGTTCCTGGACAAGCACCAGAAGAAGTACGGCGAAAAGCCGCTTTCGGCCTTCCACGCCCACGCGTACGACGCGGCCATGATGATCTTCGCGGCCATCGAGAAGGTGGCCAAGAAGGACGCCCAGGGCAACACGTACATCGGCCGCAAGGCCCTGCGGGACGCGCTGTTCGCCACCCGGAACTTCCCGGGGATCACGGGGAACCTGACCTGCAACCCCTACGGGGACTGCGCGGACCCCAAGATCGCGGTCTACCAGACCATCTCCGCGGACCCGGCCAAGTGGAACCCGGGGACGGACCCGAAGAAGGTCTGGTCCATGAAGCGGTGAGGGCAACCCCGGCAGGCTGGCGGGGGACGGGCCTCGGGCCCGTCCCCCGCGATTGCTGCCGTGAAAGGAGGTCCCTGAGGCCTTGGCGGCGGGTGTGGCACGGCGGGTGAACTTCGTGGACGCCTTCCTGTGGGCCTTCCGCCTGGTGGTGGTGGCGGTGGTGGTGTGGGGGACCGTGGGGACCCTGCGCCTCGGCCGGTACACGGGCGAGCAGTGGGTGGACTTCGTGGTGTTCGGCCTCGCCCAGGGCGGGATCTACGCCCTCATCGCCCT